>Ga0206971_10033_pt1 | contig 46213 bp, 30 predicted proteins | sample Alteio_BWOrgHeat_85_FD_152917 | JGI IMG/M metagenome (GOLD analysis project Ga0206971, IMG submission 152917) | Enriched cells from forest soil in Barre Woods Harvard Forest LTER site, Petersham, Massachusetts, United States -... | ecosystem: Environmental > Terrestrial > Soil > Temperate forest >...
GCGCAGAATAATTTTGCGGCCAATGCGTCTGCGCCGGGCGGCTCGGCAGTTGATGCCCCCGGGGCCCACACTTTGCAGATCTCTGCCGGGGATCTGCTCGATGTGGAAGTTTTCGACACCCCCGAACTCTCGGCGAAGTTGCGGGTCGATGATCAGGGGCGAATCAATCTTCCCGTGGCGGGAACGCTTGTGGTGCGCGGACTCACTGCGGAACAGGCGGGAGTCTCAGTGGAATCGGATCTGCGTAAGACCGATGTTTTGAAAGATCCCCATGTCTCGGTCACGGTCCTCGAGTACGCCACGCAAGGCGTGACCGTGCTAGGCGAAGTCAAGAGTCCGGGCGTCTACCCATTGCTGGGATCGCACGGCTTGCTGGATCTGATTTCAGCGGCCGGTGGAGTGACCTCCGCCGCGGGCAAAGATGTGACGGTGATCCACCGCGACGACCCCGCTCATCCGGTGGTGGTAAGACTCGAAAGCAAGGCGGGCAGTTCGGCCGCCTTCTCCGTGGATATTCGCCCCAGCGATACGGTCACGGTTTCCCACTCCGGCATCGTCTACGTGGTCGGAGACGTTGGCAAGCCGGGCGGATTTTTGATCGAGAATAACGACCGCCTTACCGTGCTTCAGGCCATCGCACTGGCGCAAGGTACAAATAAGACTGCATCGCTCAACCATGCGCTGCTGATCCGCAAGACCGACGGGGAACGAAAAGAACTTCCAGTCCCGCTCAAAAAGATTCTGAGTAACAAAACCGAAGACCAGGCGCTGCTCGATGGTGACATCCTTTACGTGCCGGCCAGTGGTAGCAAGACAGCTTTAGCCAATCTGGAGAGTGTGTTGCCCTCTGCTACTTCCGCCGCGATCTACAGAGTTCCGTAGTTTCGAGTTAGTTCCGGCGCAGCGTGTGTTGCTGCCATTTTCCGCTGAATCGCAAAACCCATTCATGAAATATCGCAGCCAGATTCTGATGATGTCTGTGCCGGCGCTCTATCTAGGAGGGCAGTTGGCGACGGGGACCGGTGTCTACGTTGCCTGCCTGTTCAGTCTGGCTATTTTGTTCGGTCTATGTGCGATCGAAGCTGCAGGGGGACTGCTCACCAGTTTTGGAGCGTTGAATGCAGTGCTCATCGGAAAGTTTTTAATGATCGGTTTGATACTGAAGACTGCCATCTGGGATCCGGCGGACAAAAATTTGTTCGCGCCGGAAAGCACGGCGGCAGTGATGGCGGTGGGGTTTCTGGGACTGATGCTGGGCACGCTGCTGCAATCGCATTTGCCTCGCCCCAAAGGGGTTCTGATTCCGCCCGTCTGGGATGCGCGGATGTACCTCGCGCTCACGTTAGCATTTCTAGTTCTCGGCTACGGCGGGTATTTGCTTGAGTTGCGCTCGGACCTGTCTGGCGGCGGACTGCAGACCGGAGGAATTCTGGGCATAGCACGCGCAATGAGCAATATGAAGTTCTTCGCAATCGTGCCCGCGCTCTACTTTGCCTGGTCGAGCGGCAGCCACCGCTTCATGACCCATCCTTTGGTGTTGTTCGTTTTTGTTCTGGGCATGGTCGGCGGAATTTTCAGTACAAGCAAACTGGGTGCGATGGAGACTCCGATCTTCTACATGCTGGTTGCGGCTTCGCGTTATGGATTGCGGGACAAGCGGCTGCTCACCTTTGCAGCTTTAGGAGTTCTTTACTACACCGGTGTCGTGTATCCCTATTCACAGTATGTACGTAATCACGGTGGCCGCGAAGGCGGCTTGTCCGAGCGGGTGGAAGCCATTGTCGACACTTTCGAGCGATTGCTCACCAATCGCGACTTTCGCGGTGATGTGATGGCGGCTACCGAAGATCCAAACGGATCGTACCTCGGCAACGAGACACTCCGCCCCTTTGGACGGCTGGCCATGGTCGGCGAAGCCGACAAACTGGTAGCGGCAACGATTGCGCAGCAATCCTGGACCGGGTGGGAGACCATCATCTGGGGATTCAAACTGGCGCTGCCAAGTTTTATCTATCCCGACAAACCGGTCTTTGGCGCGGGCAATTATTTGGCGCATATCGCTGGCGAAGTCGGAAAGACTGATTTCACCACGCAAGTGTCTTATGGGGTGATGGCCAATCTGTTCAATGCTTTTTCCTATCCCGGAGCGCTGTTAGGCACCTTAGTTTTCTTCTGCGCGTTCTATTACATCCTTAGCTTGTGTTTCAGCAACGCCTCCTGGAGCCGTCATCCATTGGGGGGAACGGTGTGGTTTCTGTTTGTGGTGATGACCTTTCAGCATTGGTTGGTCGAGGAGTCGGTTGCCGGATTGGTCGCTGACCTGCTGAACGTTGCCATTGTGACGGTTGGGATCTACACTGCGGCGCGAATGCTTTGTCCCTTTCTACCGGAATTCTCGACAGTGCAGGGGACGGAGTGAAGATCCTGCTGCTTGCCAACTATGTTCCAGATGGTCAGGAGAGCATGCAGCGCTTTGCTGCGTTGATGGAGAAAGGATTGACCGCAGCTGGACACGAGGTTTGCGTGTGCCGGCCTACACCTCGTTTTGGGAAAAAGGATGGCGGAAGCGGGAAGAGAAAAGCCGGAACCGGACACGCACTCAACAAATGGTTGGGTTACGTGGATAAGTTCCTGCTATTTCCGTCCGAGTTCGTGGCTCATATTGAGTGGGCTGATGTCGTCCATATTTGCGATCACTCAAACTCAATGTATGCAAAATATTTGCAGGCAAAAGCCAGCGTCGTGACCTGTCACGATCTCCTGGCGGTACGCAGCGCGCTGGGAGAGATTCCCCAGAATCCGACCAGTTGGACCGGTCGTCAACTGCAGCGCTGGATTCTTCGGTCGCTCGCGAAGGCCCAGCGAGTCGTATGTGTCTCCGAGGCAACTCGAATTGATGTGCTACGCCTGACCGGTCTTCCCGAGGACCGTGTTTCCCGTTCTTACAATGCGCTCAACTATGCCTACGTTCCGATGTCCAAAGAAGAAGCTTTCACGCGATTACGCACACTTTGCCCCACCGTCGGTCCGCAGCCTTTCTTCCTTCATATAGGTGGAAACCAGTGGTACAAGAATCGACTCGGCGTACTGCGATTGTTTCAATCTCTACGAAAGAAATCGGGAATGCATGACTTCCAACTGATTATGGTCGGCAAACCGTGGGCGGATGAGATGAGGCGTTTCGTAGCGGAATTTGACTTGCAGAATGTGACTGTCGAACTGACAGCGATCGGCGGGGAAGACTTGCGCGCTCTGTATTCGTTGGCCACGATGATGCTTTTTCCCTCGTTGGCGGAAGGCTTTGGGTGGCCCATCGTCGAGGCCCAGGCGTGTGGCTGCCCCGTCGTTACTTCGCATCGGCCTCCGATGAGCGAAGTGGGCGGCGATGCGGCTATTTATGTCGATCCCGACGAACCGGAGTCAGCGGCGGAAAAAGTAGCGCAAGCCTGGCCATCGCTTGCGAGTTACCGGGAAGCTGGCTTGCGCAATGCGGCGCGCTTCGCTGGTAATACGATGATCGACGACTACCTGGCGCTCTACGAGACCGTCATTCAAGAGCACTCGCAGATTATTCATTCGCCGCAGATTTCATCTCGATTCGCGGCATCCCAACCTGGTCAATCTAGTGAATCTAAAGTTGAACAAACCAGTGCTGCCACGGCCGGCCCGCAATGAGGATTGCCAGCATATTTTCACCAGCTTTTATCCCCCATACCTGATCGGCAAAATTTTGAGAATTCTTCACGTCATTCATTCAGTCAATCCCGCAGACGGTGGTCCGGTCGAAGGCATTCGGCAGTTGGGGACCACGCTGTCTTCCGCCGGACATCGAATCGAGGTTTTGTCACTCGATGATCCGAACGCGCCATACTTAAAAGAGTTTCCCCTGCCGGTTCATCCGCTCGGGCCGACAATGCTTAAGTATGGACTGGGAACACGTTTCATCCCCTGGTTGAAGGCCCATCGCAGTGATTATGACGCGGTGGTGATCAATGGAATCTGGAGATATCACAGCTTTGCCGCCTGGTGCGCCTTGCACAACACGGACACTCCGTATGTCCTGTTTACGCATGGAATGCTCGACCCTTGGTTTAAACGCCGTTACCCGTTGAAACATTTAAAGAAGTGGCTCTACTGGCCCTGGGGCGACTACCGTGTGCTACGCGACGCGCAAGCGGTGTTGTTTACCTGCGAAGAGGAACGTCTGTTAGCGCGGCATTCGTTCTGGCTGTACCGCTGCAATGAGATCGTCGTTGGCTACGGCACGGCCCGGCCGAAAGGCAATGCAGAAGAAGAGTTGGGCGAGTTTTTTGCTCGTTATCCGCAGCTGCACGGCAAGCGACTGGCGTTGTTTGTAGGACGGATTCATCCGAAGAAAGGATGCGACCTGCTCCTCGAGGCATTTGTGAAAGTGCTGGGATCCGATCCCGACTGGCACCTGGTGATGGCTGGTCCGGATCAAACCGGTTGGCAGAACCGGCTCAATCAACGCGCCGAGCAACTCGGGATCGCTTCTCGCATTACGTGGACCGGAATGATCCGGGGCGCCATGAAGTGGGGAGCGCTGCGCGCCGCAGAGATCATGGTGCTGCCCTCGCACCAGGAAAATTTCGGCATTGTGGTGGCGGAGGCGCTGGCCGCGGGCGCGCCGGTACTCATCTCAAACAAAGTCAACATCTGGCGAGAAGTGGAAGCCGCTGATGCCGGAATTGTGGCGCCCGACAATCTGGATGGTACCTGCCGCTTGCTTGAAACCTATGTGAGCTTATCCAGCGAACGACGCGCCGCCATGCGCCAGAATGCCCGCGAATGTTTTGCCCGCAACTTTGAGATCGAGAAAGCCGCACGAACGCTGCAATCGATTTTGACCAAAATTACAGGAGCCGCTTGTCTGCAACTGACATAATTTCGCAGCAATCCGATTTGCAAGGGTTGCCGCCCCATGTTTTCTCGTGGCAGAGCGCAGTCTCCAATGCCGCGGATATCCGCGAACCAGCTGACGCGGCAGATCGCTACACCACTTCAGTCGCTAGGGATATTGAGGCCGTCAAGCAACTGCGAAAGTTCTGGATATCTTGGTCTTCTAATCTCGAAACCGATCTTGAATATTTTTTGCACTGTCTTGAGAGTGGCGCGACTACGGATCAGCCGTGCGTCATAGCGGTTTTTCATCATGGGGAAGCGCAGACAATTCTGGTGGGTCGAATTCGCAGGAAGCGGATGTCCGATATGGTTTCCTACGTTCGCGTGCCCGGGCCGAAGGTGCGGGTTCTTGAGATCGTGGGAAGGCTCGGGCGGGTTTCCTCTGCCATCGACAGAGTGCTGGCCGGTGCTTTGTTGCAACTAGAGGATGAGGGTGAGGCCGACATGGTGTGTTTTCCTCGCCTTAGTTTGCGATCCGATCTTTATCGGGAAGTCGAGCAATCGAACGGAGTGCGCAGGAAAACGCGCGTGCCGCATGTCTTTCCATACTCCTTGCTACCGCTTCAAGGGAGTGCGGGCCGAAACCCGGCTGCGTTTCGTGGTAAGCAATCGCACGAAATTCGGAGGAAGACGCGCATCCTGCAGAGAGCATTCCCGAATCAGATAAGGCTTGAGTGCTACTCGTCGCCAATCGATCTCGGCTTCGCAATCGACGCGGTCGCGTCGATCGCGTCCACCTCTTGGCAACACCACCTCCGCTCGGGATTCTCTCGTACTCGCGAGGTCGAGCAGAGGCTGCGTTTCTGTGCCGACAAAGGCTGGCTGCGGATCTATGTGATGTATGTGCGTAACGTTCCCTGTGCATTCCTGCTGGGCCAGCTCTATCAGGGTACTTTCCATTGTCAACATGCCGGCTTCGATCCTAAAGTGGAGCGTTTTTCAGTGGGATCCATCCTCACTTCCTGGGCGTTTCGACATTTGAGCGCAAAGGGCGCGAAGCAGATCGATTTGGGAGAGGGTGATCAGGAACACAATCGGCGGCTGGGATGCGAACCGCGCAGCGAAGCGACCGTACATCTTTATGCCCGAACCCGACGCGGTTCATGGGCAAAATTATTCTTCGGCGCTACCCAGCGGGTGCGTACCAGTGGCCGTACAACTGTGACGGAGTTGCGGCTTGATCGAGTTCTCATGTTCTGGAGGCAATCCCTAATTTCCTGGCGTAGATACCGCTCAGCTTCCTCTCTATCTTCCCGTCCGCATGGTGGGCTGCTGGAAAACGTGTCGTCAGAAGTTATCCCGGATGATGCTGTGACGCCGCGGCCCTGGAGCCTGGTGGGCCACTAAATCTGATGAGAATCCTTGTATTGGCAATTCATTATTGGCCTGAACCGACCGGTATTGGTGCGGTTCTTACCCGCCGTTGCGAACATCTCGCGGCGGCTGGCCACGAAGTTACCGTTTGTACTGGTATGCCGTATTACCCAGAGTGGCGCACGCACGCTGCCTACCGGGGAAAAATGTGGCTCCGCGAAGTCCACAACGGCGTAAACATTTTGCGTTCTTGGGTTTGGGTTCCGGCAAAGATCAACTCGGCCAAGCGGATGATTCTGGAGGCATCGTTCCTCACCAGTTCACTTCTGCGTGCTCTCGGCAGTGCAAAGCCGGATCTGATTCTGGCGGTTTCTCCACCGCTCGGCTTGGGATTGAATTCGGTTCTGCTGAGCCGCTGGACAAAGGCGCCTTTCGTCTTCGATGTGCAGGATTTGCAGCCGGACGCTGCAGCCGATCTCGGAATGTTGCCCGGACCAATACTACCCATCCTGTATCGATTAGAAGCGATGTCCTATCGCCACGCCGCTCTTATTTCTACCGTCACTGAAGGCATGCGGCAGAAGATCGTGGGCAAAGGTGTACCCGCTGAAAAAGTTGTCGTCGTTCCTCCTCCGGCGGACCACAGTTTTTTCGCGGTGGGGAAATCGATCGACGGGCAAGCCTTCCGCGTTAAACACAATTTGATGGGAAAGTTCGTGGTAGCGCATTCGGGAAACATGGGGGTAAAGCAAGGACTGGATTTGGTCATCGACCTGGCTAATCGCCTTCGCCAGCGCCACGATATTCGATTTATTCTGGCGGGCGATGGAGTTATGCGGCCGCATCTGCAAGCCCGTGCCGCATCGCTGCATCTGGAGAATTTGCACTTTCTTCCCTTGCAGGACAAACCTGACTTTCTGCAAATGCTTGCTGCCGTTGATCTCGCGTTGATCGTGCAGCAATCGAGCGTGACCGATATCGTCTTTCCGTCGAAGACAGTGACATTGATGTCGGCGGGCCGGCCAGTCGCCGCCTCCGTCAGCGCCGACAGCGAAATTGCTCGTGTGATCCGTCAATCTCACGGCGGAGTGGTGACCGAGCCCGAGCAGGTCGAGCCGATGGCGAACTGCATTGAAGACCTGGTCCACGCCTCGGCAAGGCTGGCCGGCATGGGCATCAGTGCAAGAAGTTTTGCCAGCGAGCACTGGGACGAGGAGCGTATTCTATCGAGCTTCGAAACGCATCTTCTCCGAGTAGCCGGTCTTGCGCCGGCGGTAGCCGAGGAAAGCGAAGTGGCGGCATGATCAAACCGGACGCAACGAATTCCGGATCTCGGGGAGTAAAAGTGGCTAGAAAATCCTGGACGGTTCGCAGGGGTTTTCTGACCGTTCTTCTGGTGACAGGTTTTGCGATCGCATTGGCTCAGAAATCTCAAGCCCAGGATTCAGTCGCCCAAGACTCTGCGGATCAGAAGAGTACGCCGAACGCTCCAGTGGCGAACATCGACCGGAGTGTGAATGCGGTTGACCGGTCGACCCATGCAGAAGTTGATGGCCAATCTCACGATGCCGTGCCACTCGATCCACCGGGAAAGAAGTCTGGTTCCGGGACTGCCTCCAGACCCTCGTCCTCTTCGAGCACTATTTGGTCCCATACCCTTTCTTCCGCATCTGTAACATCCGCAAGCGATCAGGATTCGAAGACTTTGTTTTCTCGTCCAACGCCGGGGGTGGGGAAGTCGACTTGGCCCGAACTCGGAGGCCTGGCAACCGGAGAAAATACCTCTACTCCGAATGACGGAGAAAACGCGAATCCATCTTCAGCGTCTAGCCCGGCCACAGGATCCGGCAAGAATGAAACGTCAAAGCAGGTTCAGCATGCAGCGACGCGGCAGACTTTCGAGGCTTCGAGTGGCTCTCCTTGGAGCCTGACGCCGCCGCCTTCCACGGGACAGGGAATTCCTCACTTCGGCACGACCAGTTCCTCAATAGGCGTTTCGAGCGGGTCCGCAGTCACGCCTGAGCCCGGAGTGAATCCGCTATTTGCGTTTCCCCAGGGATCCGATGAGAAGCGTGGGATTTCGTCGCCTTTTCAGACACATGGAGACGCAACGGCGAATCCAAATTTTGCGTGGCAGACTCCGTTCTCACGGCGTCCCAGTCGGCCCGGAACAGGCGGTCCTGCGTCCGCGGATAGCCTGGGGATCTCATCATCTTCATCCCGCAGTTCTGCACTTCGGAATTCGTCGAACAAAAAAGCCCGCGCGCACGCTAACAGGCTCAGTTCATCAACACCTAACGCTGGTATCAAATCTGGCGACTCTCGTACCTCAGAAACCCAATAACAGTTTCCCTAATTTCAAAGGAGCAACTCTTGCCAAAACGCGCACTCATTACGGGAATTACCGGTCAGGACGGTTCGTATCTCACGGAACTGCTGCTGGGTAAAGACTACGAGGTGCATGGAATCATCCGGCGCGCGAGTACTTTTAATACCGATCGCATCGACCACATTTATGAAGATCCGCATGCGACAAACCGGCGGCTGCATCTGCACTACGGAGATCTTTCAACCTCAGAACAGCTGACCCGCTTGATCTACAACATGCAGCCGGACGAGATTTATCATCTGGGGGCGCAGAGCCATGTGCGCGTCAGCTTTGAGGTTCCTGAATTCACCGGCGACATTACTGGCCTTGGCACTACGCGGATTCTCGAAGCCGTCCGCAACAGCGGCATCGCGTGCCGCTTTTACCAAGCCGGTTCGTCGGAAATGTTCGGTTCGACGCCGCCTCCGCAGAGTGAACTCACTCCGTTTCATCCCCGCAGCCCGTACGGCGCGGCCAAGGTCTACAGTCACTGGATGACCGTCAATTACCGTGAGGCGTACGGGATGTTTTCGGCTAACGGAATTCTCTTCAATCACGAAAGTGCGCGGCGGGGCGAAACTTTTGTGACCCGTAAGATCACGCGGGCAGTGGCTCGAATCTACGGGCGGAGGCAGGAGAAGCTCTACCTGGGAAATCTGGATGCCCGCCGCGATTGGGGATACGCGCCCGAGTACGTCGAGGGCATGTGGCGGATTCTGCAACAGGAGGAAGCCTCGGATTATGTTTTGGGAACTGGCGAAGCGCATACCGTTCGCGAATTTTTGGAGGAAGCCTTCGGATATCTCGACATGGACTGGCGCGAGTACGTCGCGCTTGATCCACGTTACCTGCGCCCCGCCGAAGTGGAATATCTGCTTGCCGATGCCAGCAAAGCACACCGCGAACTGGAGTGGGAGCCTAGAATTAAGTTCAGAGAGCTTGTGCGCATCATGGTGGATGCTGACCTTGAGGCGATTGGGATCAACCCGAAGGGTGCGGGGCGCGCGATCCTCGAAGAAAAATTCGGAGACTGGCATCAGTGGAGCGGCTCGGTATCGAAGTGCCTCGAAGCTGCGGCCGGAAGTGCTCTTGGTGATTAGCCGCGGTTGCGGCGGTCGTCTACCGATGAATGACCGGATCGCCGAACTTGAAAGTCGAGAGCAGGAGCTAAAATTCAGGAAATGAGATACGAATGAAGCTGGATGCGAAAATCTATGTTGCCGGACATCAGGGGCTGGTGGGATCGGCAATTGTTCGCGGGCTGCAGAGGGCAGGTTACCGGCAACTCGTGCTGCGGACGCGTCAGGAACTCGATCTCACCGATCAGTCGGCAGTTCGCAATTTCTTCCACCGCGAACAGCCGCAGTTCGTCTTTCTCGCCGCCGCCAAAGTGGGCGGTATTCTGGCCAACAGCACGTATCCCGCTGAGTTCGTGTTTCAAAACCTGCAGATTGCGACTAATGTTCTCGAGAGCGCGCAAGAGAATGGCACCGAGCGGCTGTTGTTTCTGGGATCAAGCTGCATCTATCCCAAGCTTGCGCCGCAACCCTTGCGGGAAGAGTATCTGCTCTCGGGTCCCCTCGAATCGACCAACCGCGCATACGCGGTCGCAAAAATTGCTGGAATTGAAATGTGCTGGGCGCTCAACCGGCAGTATGGAGCCCGCTTTCTCTCCGTCATGCCGACCAATTTATATGGGCCGGGCGACAATTATGATCTGCAGAATTCACATGTCATTCCGGCATTGATTCGCAAAATGCACGAAGCCAAGATCAATCATCGGTCTGAAGTCTTGCTTTGGGGAACGGGAACGCCGCGGCGAGAATTTCTGTATAGCGACGACTTGGCCGATGCCTGCCTGTTTTTGATGAACCTGCACCCGGAGGCCTTTGATCCTCTGGTGCGGAGCGAAGTGGACGCGCCTCTGATTAATGTCGGCACAGGCGAAGATCAGACCATCCGCGAATTGGCACAAGAGATTGCGTCGGTTGTGGAATTTGACGGTGAACTTCGTTTCGACACGGCAAAACCGGATGGTACGCCGCAGAAGCTGATGGATATTTCCCGGATCACAACCCTCGGTTGGCGTCCTTCGGTTTCACTGCGCAGCGGCCTTAACCGGGTTTACAAGAACTTTCTCGATCTGTCGGATACGAGTGTGCGGGCCCGCGACGCGAAGTCTTTGGTTGGCTGAGACGTTTACGACTCAGTCTTTGGCCGACATCGCTGGGCGGCGGTCGCGGACCGGCTTCGCCGGAGAGCCAAAGGCGATTACAGCGGGAGGAAGATCGGAAGTGACCGTGCTTCGAGCTCCCACGACGGTGGCGTGACCAATCTTGACACCGGGGCAGACGAATACGTCGGAGGCAATCCAGCATTGGTCCCCGATCTCGATGGGCTGTCCTGTAATGGTGAAACGAATATCGTTGATGTCATGGCTGCCTGCGCAGAGATAACTCCGCTGAGAAACCACGGAATGACTGCCGATGCGAATGTTGGCCAGACTGTATAAGACGACATCGTCGCCGATCCAGGAGTAGTCCCCGATGCTGAGCTTCCATGGATACGTCACCGAGGCCGAGGGACGGATGATGACGCGCTTGCCGATTTTAGCTCCGAAACAGCGCAACAAAAATGCACGCCATCCGTAGAGCGCCTGCGGAGAGTTACGAAAGAATACGGCTTCGACGATCCACCAGAGTTGGACAATCCATGCCGGGCGGCCGCGAAAGCCGGGCGGCACGTGGAATTGCGAAAGATCCTGATACTGTGGCGGCATGATGGGATGCGAGTGCGCTCATTATAACGGCAGACATTCTGATGCCGCCTGAACGAATGGTGAAGGCCGACCGATTTTCAAATTGAATGACTGACATTTCTCAATCCGGGGAACAATCAGCGACCAGCGCTCGCGCCGGGCTGCGCGGGCGTTTGATGCGTGGCTTGGGTGCTACAGCCCTGAGTCCGGTCGTTGCCGCCGTCATTCAATTGGGATCCGTGCCTCTTTTATTGCACGCGTGGGGAACGGCGCGCTACGGCGACTGGTTGCTACTCTCAGCCATTCCCATGTATCTCACATTGAGTGATTTAGGATTTGGGGATGCGTCTGGCAGCGATATGGCGATGCGCGTCGCTGCGAACGATAAGCCGGGGGCACTACGGACCTTTCAAAGTTCATGGGTGCTTGTATCCGTCGTCTCGCTGGCCGCGTTACTGACCGCCTCGCTCGTGGTTTGGCACGTGCCGTGGCAACATTGGTTGAGACTGTCAACGGTTGGGAATTTTCAGGCGGCGATTGTCCTTCTGGTTCTGGCGGCGTGGGTGGTAGTTGCGCAACAAAATGGTGTGACCGAGAGCGGTTATCGCTGTGACGGCAATTTCGCAATCGGAACCCTGTGGTCAACGCTGCAGCGTTTAGCGGAAGTATCGATTGCCACCACGATTGCATTGTTAGGCGGGAGCCTGATCGCCGTTGCGTGTGCTTATCTGTTGACGCGATCCGTGGCCACGATTGCTTACGCTTTGCTGCTCCGATACAAGAGTCCGTGGCTAAGCTATGGCTTCAAATATGCGGACTGGCAGACGATTCGAGAACTATCCGGCCCTGCATTCGGCTTCATCGCTTTTCCGCTCGGCCAAGCTCTGAGTTTTCAGGGTTTCACCATTGTCGTAGGGGCACTCCTTGGTCCGCTGGCAGTCGTCGCGTTTTCCACTTTGCGTACGCTGTCACGACTGAATTTTCAGTTGATTGCGGTTTTCAAGCACGCCTTCTGGCCCGAACTATCCATGGCTTTCGGGGCTGGGGATATTGCACTGGCGCGGCGGTTGCATCGGCATGCATGTCAGGCGTCACTCGCGCTTTCGGTCGCTGGCGGTGCTTTCTTGTGGATCGCCGGTCCGTATATCTATCACTTCTGGGTGCGGCAACACGTTGCCTTTGACGCTGTCTGCTTTCATGTATTGCTTTTGGCGGTGATCACAAACTCGCTCTGGGATACCAGCGCAGTCATACCCATGTCGGTCAACGGCCATCTTCGCATTGCCGTAATCTACGCGGGCGCGGCGCTCGCTTCACTCGGTCTGGCTTGGATTCTGACCCCGCGTCTTGGAATTACCGGTGCAGCCCTTGCGTTGCTGGCTACCGATGTATGGATGACTGGACTGGTCCTGCGCACGACGTTGCGCCAGGTTCAGGACAGTTTAAAAAAGTTCGTTGCCGCTCTTTTCGTGATCCCCGCATTTCGGCAGGCAATTCCTGCGACACCCGAAGCGTAGAAAATCATCTAGCGCAGACTGGAAACGTTTTTGAGAACCGTCCTTTCCACCATCGGCACCTTCCACACCTTCGATCTGGCACGCCAGATGGAGGAACGCGGAGCCTTGAGTGCAATCTTCTCAGGATATCCGCGATTCAAGCTCCGCCAGCAGGCGTTACCCGAAGACAAAGTAAAAACGTTTCCTTACCTCCACGCGCCTTACATGCGTTGGGGGAATCGCGTCGGCGGATTGCGGCGTACCTGGGAGTGGCAGGACAAACTCTGGTTCGATCGTCACGTCGCCAATCATATGCCGGAGTGCGACATTTTTTGCGGGCTTTCGAGTTCCGGCCTCTTCAGTGGATTGAGAGCCAAATCCATGGGTGCGAAATATGTCTGCGACCGTGGTTCGTCGCATATCAGATTTCAGGAGCGAATCCTGCGCGAGGAATATGAGCGGCAGGGAATCGCTTTCGGCGGAATCGACCCGCGCGTCATCGCCCGGGAAGAGGCCGAGTACGCGTCTGCGGACGTGATCGCGGTGCCTTCGACATTCGCGTTCGACACATTTCCGCAGTTCGGTATCCCCCGCGAGAAGATGCGTTTGATCCCTTACGGTGTGGAATTACACAATTTTTATCCCAGCGCAGTGCGCTCGAAAAGCGAGTTTCATATCCTATTTGCCGGCAACGTTACAGTGCGAAAAGGTGTGCACGATCTAGTCGAAGCATTTCAGCAGTTATCCTGCGAAAGCAAGCGCCTCATTTTTGCGGGCCCGATTTCCACAGAGCTGAAAGGTGCGGTGGCGCACTGGAGCAACGATTCGCGGATGTCTTTCCTGGGTCATCTTTCTCAACCACAATTGCGCGACATGATGAGCACCAGTCATGTAATGGTTTTGCCAAGCCTTGAAGAAGGACTTGCTCTTGTTCAGGCGCAGGCGCTGGCCTGTGGTTGTCCCGTACTGGCTTCCGAAAATACTGGAGCGCGCGACCTCTTCACCGACGGAAAAGAAGGCTTTATTGTTCCGGTGCGTGATCCACTTGCTATTGCAGACCGGCTTCAGCTATTGGCCGACAACGCCGAACTCCACATGCGGATGAGCGAGGCAGCCTTGCAGCGGGTACAAGCGAATGGCGGCTGGAGAGCATACGGGGATCGGGCTTATCAGGTTTTCTCGGAGCTAGTCGGACCAAAAGTCTCCGTGAATCAAAACCCAACCAGCGAATTGGTGGGCCATGATTGAAAAGTGCAAACTCGCGTATATGGTGAGTCATCCCATTCAGTACCAAGCCCCCATGCTGCGACGGCTGGCGCAAGAGCCCGACATTGACCTGAAAGTTTTCTTCTGGTCGGACCTGGGAGTGCGGGAGTACGTCGATCAAGGATTCGGTGGCGTGCGCGTCAAATGGGATATTCCGTTGCTCGAAGGGTACGAACATGAATTTCTTCCAATAATTCGATCATCCGGCGAGCAGGGGTTTTCCTCTCCCATCAATCGTGGATTTTACCGCGCACTGAAGAATGGGAAATTCGACGCGCTCTGGCTGCACGGCTACTGGAGCCTAAACTCGTTGCTGGCGATGACGGCTGCGAAAGCTTTGGGAATTCCGGTTCTGCAGCGTACGGACGGCACGCTCATCGATCGTCCCCGCTCGGGTTTCAAGCGAAGAGGGAAGCGGCTTTTCTTTTCAGTGCTTCGGCATCTGATCGATGGTGTCCTTCCCGTGGGAAAGCTCAATCAGGAATATTGGGAGCACTATCTGGGGCGAGACTTCCCCTCGTTCTTGGCGCCGTATGCCGTGGACAACGAATATTTTCAAAAATCGAGCATCACGGCGAGCCGTAATCGAGAAGAACTTCGCCGCCAGTTGAATCTTGACGCGGGACGCCCCGTAATTCTTTACGCATCGAAGCTGATGGAACGCAAACGCTGCATTGACTTGATCAATGCGTATCTCGCAATGCGGCCCGGTACGGATGGCCAACGCCCGTATCTTCTCATCGTCGGTGATGGCACGGAACGCAGCGCTTGCGAAGCCCGGGTCAAGGCAGTGGGCGATGCCAACGTTCGTTTCTTGGGGTTTCAGAACCAATCCCGCTTGCCGGAATTCTACGATTTGTGCGATTTTTTCGTACTACCGTCTGTACATGAGCCATTTGCACTGATCGTGAATGAAGTGATGAATGCCGGCAGGGCGGTTGTCGTGTCGGACGAGGTGGGATGCCAGCCAGATCTGGTGACCGACGGTTTCAACGGCAAGGTGTATCCGGCCCGCGATGTCGGCGCCCTCCGCACAGCTCTGGAAGAATTAGTTTCTGATCCGGAGCAAACTCGGCTCATGGGACAGCGCGGTTTGGAAATCATCAAAGGCTGGTCGTTTGAAGAAGACATTCGCGCGGCCCGGAAAGCCCTCCATCATGTCGCTGGATTGCCATTGACCGCAGTCACTTCCGTCCCCAATCTTCCTGAAACTGTCATCCCGGAATCCCAGACGCAAATTGCATAGCGAATCGGTTCTCCCGGATCAGCGGACATCTCCACCATCGAGTCCTATCTCGATCCTCTATATCGGTGCGAACTTCGGCACGTCCCGTCATCGTGCGCAAGCTCTGCGTCGCTTAGGACATGACGTCTTTATCATCGATCCCCACAGTTTCCTTCCCAAAAATCAGCTGGCTGGTCTGTGGACCTGGAAGACCGGTGGCCTCTTCCTTGGCGATTTCATTCGCCGGCGCGTGTTGGCAACCATTCCACACCAGCAATTCGACCTTGTGCTTGTAAACGGTGGCGAACTCGTTGGGCCTTCCTTTGTAAGGGAACTCAAGCGGCGTTTCGGTCCCGTGGTGAGCTATCAGAACGACGATCCTTTCGGTGGCCGTGACGGCCGCCGCTCGCGTCTCTATCTGCAGGCGTTGCGTGAGTACGATCTCGCCGTGGTCGTGCGCGACTGCAATGTAATGGAAGCGCGAACCCGGGGCGCGCGGAATGTGATGCGCGTCTTCATGTCCGGGGATGAACTGGAACATGCTCCGCGAGAAATCACCCGCGAGGATCGGGAGAAATGGTCGAGTGAAGTTTTATTCATCGGAACCTGGATGCCGGAGCGTGGTCCGTTTATGGCCCGTCTGCTCGAATTAGGAGTTCCGTTGTCGATCTACGGGAACAGATGGGATCGGGCTGCGGAATGGCCGCTGCTACGACAGGCTTGGCGTGGGCCGGGTCTTGAAAGCGAAGAAGTCTATGCGCGCGCTATCCAGTGCGCCAAGGTTTGTCTCGGATTGCTATCTAAAGAGAATCGGGATATGACCACGCAACGATCCTTCGAAATACCGCTTCTGGGGAGCGTGCTGTGTGCGGAACGTACACCCGAGCACACCGCGCTATACGAGGAAAATCTAGAGGCGGTTTTCTGGAGCACTCCGGAAGAGTGTGCCGAAAAATGCACGCAACTGTTGAAGGCAGCCGGTATGCGCGAACAATTGGCGGCCAACGGACGGCGGCGCTGTCTGCAAAACGGGACTACTAACGAACCGACGATGGAAAATGTTGTCCGCAAGGCGATGATTATGGAGAAAAGTCCGATCATGAATATACGATCAGCCTAGCAGGTTGCTTAAAGGAAATTGAAATATAGGAAGAGTTCGACGCGTGATCGCGAGTCGAACTCTTTTTTTATTTCTTCGCCACCGCCAGCATATTCTGGGAAAGAATAAATCGTTTCTCTCCAGTCTCGGCTGCAAGCAAAAATCGGTGTGGCAGTGTTCCCACTTCCCATATAGTCCGGCGAAAAATACTCACGATACCGTGCATGCGCGGCCTGTCCTCGTAGCACTCTACGGTAGAGAATCCGATGGTGGAGAAAAGCTGACTTAGTGATTTCCGCGTGAAACACTCCTCGTGGGTCAAATCACCATAGCGAATTCGCATGCCGAAGATCCCTTCTGCATTGGGGACGTGAATAATACAGGATCCTGATGGTCGAAGTACGCGATACACACTGTCGAGGATGGTAAACAGTTCACGACGCGTGAGGTGTTCCAGAACATCCATCAGAAATATAACGTCGACGGATTCGGGCTGTGTCCCAGCCAGGAATTCATTGAGCGAACCTTGCAGCGTTTCGCAAATTCCGAGGCGTTGCGCCATTTCAATTTGTTCCGCTGAAACATCAATTCCTGCGATATTGCTATACCCGGCTAGCTTGAGAAAATACAATAAAGCGCCGTGTCCGCAACCTAGATCGGCGATGCGGATACTTCGGTCTTGCGGCAGAAAGTCGCGAACGATTGATCGGAGGTAAGGAGCACGATGGCGAAAATGGCAAGCAGCGGTAATGTTCTCTGGAATTTGGCCCGCTTGACCGCTGGAAACATAAGCGTGATAGAGCCGCTTCTTCCAAGCGTCTTCGTGCGAAACGCCATTTAAATTTTTTTCTAAACTCACCCGTAAGCCTCTGATTTGGCGCCGAGAGTGTCGGAGCACAATCATAGCGCAAACGCATTCGCCTAGTTTAAAGATGTGTAACTGTCGATTGAGGGCAGGCGCGGCTCTTTGAGAAGTTCTTACGGTGCCGACGTCGTGCAGGTGCGAGTGGCATATTGGGAAAAATAGGTGGTGTAATTCACCGGGGTACTTTGAGAATTATTTTCAAAAGATATGTTCCGAAAAACCGTCTTCATCGGATCTTTAGCAGGTGCCGGCCCAAAATAGAAGCAAGGAAAATATCCTTCTTGTGACAATTCAACCTTCGGATAGGCTTGATTAGGATTGGCAGCATACGGGGTTAGTACATTCCCTGCGATCTGAATATTCATCATGCCCGTTCCCCGGTAATTTGTTTTGTCGAATGCCTCGGTGTCGAGGGTTAAATAAGCCGGACGCAAGCCTGAATCATTAGAAATACTATTGTTCAGGATTTTTACATCGACTGCCATATCGTGAGTGCGCCGTCCCTCGGGGTAGGCTGCGGCGTTTAGGGCCTCATCGACAACCCGGAGAACAATCCCTCTCGAGTTGACCAACGTATTGCCTTGCACCGTGCAGTTGTAACATCCATTCCACAAGACGATGCCATTAGGATTTCCGGTCAGCACATTATCTTGAATGGTAGCCGTGTTCAGAGTCCAGGTGAAAACAGAATATAGAGCCCCAACCTCGGGGACTTTGATCCACGGTTCATCAAGGGTCAGGGTTTTGGACTTGGTGTTCACGCTCTTGATGGCATGCCATTCCCCGGCAGAAGAACCAGTCAAGATTGCGACTACTTCTGGATATTGGGCAAGTCGAGATTCTGTAACCGAGCCCCAGAGTGCATGCGAGTCCATCAGAGTCGTCGATGTTACCGCTGTGGCTGCTCCCACGTCCAAAACGTTCTGAATCGTCGATTGTTGTGACATGATCGCCTCGCCGTCCCCAGACTCACCAGGAGGAGCATTCAAGGTTTCAATCGTATTGTTGAGGATTTGAACATCCTTTCCAAAGGATATCTCCAACCCGCCGCTCTCGATGGCCGTTCTCTCGTCCAGGCCTTTATTCTGGGCGTCCCGGGTCAATGTGTTTCCTTGCACAATGAGATTGTTGTTGTTCTGCAGATGTACGCGTCCAAAGTGATAGCTAATTTGGTTCTTGAGAAAACTCACATTTGAATTGCCGACGATATAAACAGGCCCACCATTGTTGATGGCTGGGCTCTCAAAAGTGCTCTTTTGAACCAGAACATTGTCGGCGCCTTCAATCCAGAATGTTTTGGAGTTCTCCAGATCCACATGGATGCTATTGAAAAAGAGTTCATTCACATTCTTCGAGCCGCGATTCCACACCAGCGCGCCGGATGAACTCGTCGTACCTGCAATGACTGCCAAGTCGGTCATGCCGGTTTGGCTGGACCCTACGAAATTAATCCCACCCCAGGTGTGAGTCCAATCGGTTTCACTCCCTGCATTCGGATCATTAATATGAAGACGCGAGGCGGACGCGCCGTCTCCGCGCAGAATTACCTTTGAAGGTATGACCAGTGGCTTCCCGCCCCCTGCGCCTGAAGCAGCAGTGATCTGGTAATCGCCGGCGGGAAAATATACAACCCCACCTCCAGTCGACGACGCTAACTGAATGGCTGCGCGGATCGCGGTCGTATCGTCGACTCCAGACTTGGCTTGCGCCCGCGGATGCAGGCGGGAATCCGTCTTCACATTAATTTCATTTTCAGCGATAGAAGAGAAGTCGCTTGCCCACGACACTCCCAAGATGTCGGGATTCCACTTTGTGTGACTGGGAGTTGGAGTTGAAGGCGGTACAGAAGGCGGGGGGCTCGGCTGGCTTGGGGGCGGGTTCGATGTCTCCGGTACCGCCACGATGGTGACAGCAGCTACGGCCGAGCTGTCGGAGTCATAGACACTTTTCGCCGTAACATTGAGTATGGGTGCAGATGGTATGAGCAAGGGCGCTGTATACTCGCCTGAATTCGAGATTGTGCCCACGGTTGAATTTCCGCCCTCTTTTCCGTTTACCAGCCATTTCACTTTCTGATTCTTCGCTCCCGAGACCGACGCGGAGAAGTGTTCGACCTGGTCGGGCCGCAGAGTCACAGTTTTCGGAGTGATGGCCACTTTTACCGGAGTTGCATCCGGCATGACGGTGACGGCTGCACTACTCATACTTTCCGGATCAGCTTTGCTCGTCGCCGCAACAATGGTTTTGGCATTGACGCTTACTTCGGGCGGAGCGGTATAGAGTCCCGAATTGGAAATAGTGCCCGAAGCGGAATTTCCTCCAACGATCCCGTTTACCATCCAACTTACGCCGTTTTCGGGGCTGCCCTTTTCAAGCGCAGCGAATTGCAGCGAATCGCCAGCAGTCATGACTGCTGTTGCAGGCGAGATGGAAATGGTGACGGCCGATGGAGCGGAAGCCACAGGTTGCGGCGCCGAAACCGAAGGAGACATTGCTCCGCAGCCAAATCCAAGCAAACAGGCGCTAGATAATGCGAGGAGGGACACTACACGGGGAAGCTTAACACACGACATATTCACGTTCCGGGGGTGCAGGGGTGACGCAAGCGGACTTGCTGATCGCAATACTAGATTGGCTGTAGGTGACGTCGGAAGATATCGTAAGGGTTGGGTAAAAAGCACTTAGGCATGGCCGAACAGACATGACCTTTGTATGTGGTCATTTCGCGTGAGGTTTCGAGATCGAATCGGTGTCCGAATATCATTTGCCCCGCGTTTTTAGCCGATAATTTTCAAAAGTCTCAGAAAAGTGCTCGAAGATGATCAACAGAACGAATCTGCATAATCAGTGACATCAATAAATAGGGTCTTTAGTTTGGACCCATCATTCTCTCGACATCAGCCTAAACGCCACTGCACATGCAGTGGCGTTTTTGTTCTGGGGGTTCAGGTTTGCGAATACTTTGAATCCGAAGCCTACGCAACGCCTCAATGGCAATCCGAAAAATTACCTTGGTTCAGCCAGGATGGCGCGATCGGTTACCGAGTGCTAAAGGTCTACTCGCCCTGACCGATTTCTAATCAGCAGGGGAAACTGATCTTCGGTGCGAGACCGCCCTTGTTCTAGTGGGGATCGAAACCAATGCGGAAACTGTATTTGCTCGTGACTCTGTTGGTGGCTGTGATCGCCGATGCGGGGACGGCTGAGGCAACCTCGGCTTCAGCAACGATGACTGTCTCCGTGACGGTGGCGAGTTCAGTGAGTTTCGTTCTGCAGACCGACGCAAGCGGTCTTACGTTAACGAACTCGGGAACTTCGGCCGTCACTGCCGCCTTCGGAACGATGTCTGCCTACGGTGGTACGGTGCCGACCGGTGTCACTCGAACGGTGAACGCCCCCACGAATTGGAAAATCAGTACACCGTTCGATGCGGTCATTCAATTGGCGAATCAAACCAGTTCGAATTACACGCTGACGGCACAGTTACAAAGTTCGGATTCGACCAACACCTGGCAGATCGGATCCACAACGATTACGTCGGCATCAGCGTCCACATTAACTTCTACCGGAAGCTATGGAACCACGGCGTTTACTTTCAGTTTAACGATTCCGTTTACTGAAGCTGCAGGCGCCATCAGCAACACCATCAATTTTGTCGCAACAGCAAACTAGGCCGAAAACAGGGTTTCTCGATATTTGTGACAAGTCATGCAACGGCTCACGAGAAGGATGATTTTCGCAGTTTCGGTTCTATTAGTAGTGCCACTGGCGGAATCATTGGCGAACGCACAGTGTGTGCCTGCTGTGTGTGCGCTCGCGATTTCCGTGCAGTCCGACGCGAGCGGATTGGCTCTGGGTGGCAGCGGCACCGCTGCTGCCAGCATGTCATTCGGCACGATGCGCGCCTTCGGCGGAACCGTACCTTCAGGCGTCACGAGAACCGTAACCGGTTCCACGTGGACGATCAGCACTCCTTTTGATGTTCAGGTTACTTGCTCCAACTTGCTCACTCTTTTGCCGTGCACGCTTCTCCTTAGCCCCACGTTCACGCTGACCGCGCAGTTGCAGAGTTCGGACGTAACCAATACCTGGAAAATCAATAGTCTGGCTTTGAACAGCAGCACCGCGACCACATTGGTTTCAGCCGGAAGCTACGGCGTAGCCAGCTCTTATACGTTCGCCTTGACGATTCCTTTCGCGGAATCACCCGGCATAGTCAGCAACACTATTAACTTTGTTGCGGTCGCAAACTGAAAGGGAAGCATGGACGCGAAACATATTGTGCGGTGGACGCCGAAGCATCTTCTTCTGCTCTGCCTCTGTTGTTGCGGGTCGCAACTAACCGCGCAAGAGGATGCCGCAAAGCCTCCGACGATCACGCTCACACCTGCCGTCATCATGGTGAAAGCCAAGCCTGGGCAAAGTTTCTCGCAGGAATTGACGCTATGGAACAACACCATCAATGAATTGCAGTTTCACCTCGATGCAGTCGACGTAGTGGTTCGAGATGGGAGACGTGTCTTCGTTCCGGCAGGCGAACTAGAGGGTAGTATCGCTCGCTATGCCGTTTTCACCGATAACGATGTCAAGGCGCTGCCCGGCTCCTCCGTCTCCACAACTGTAACGGTCACCGTGCCCACCTCTCCAGGTCCGCGCGCCATTGCGTGCATCTTTCAGGGAAAGACCGTCATGGGTACCACCAACTCATTCGCCATGACCGCTTCTCTGGGATCGCTGGTCACGTTCACAGTCGGCGACGACTTCCATCTCGAAAATCAGCCGCTGCAGGTATCGGTCGACCCTGACGCCAAAATGATCACCTTTCACGAGTTGGTAAAAAATACCGGCAGCGACCCCGTCATTCCCAAGGGCGTCATCGCTGTAACGAATGAGAGAGGGGCTTTAGTCGCTCGTATGCCGGTCGCCGGAAAGCGCTTGCTTCCGGGCGAGAGCATGGAGTTCACCGCCGATCATCCCGGTCTGCCGAAAACAGGGAAGTATAAAGTCATGCTCTTGATGCAACACGAGAGCGCATTCTTTTCAAGTTCTGCGGAATTCTCGGTCAAGTGAAGCGTGCATTCGCCATTTTGCTGTTCACAGCTTGCCCGTTGTTTTGCCAAGTGACCGTTCAGTCCGGAAAAGTCATAGAAATTCCGGCTGCTGACGCCACATCCGTCGTATCCCTCGATCTCCATGTGGCGGACGCGTCTCTCGCGAACGCCGTCTTGACCGTCAAAGGCATCGATCCCGGAGATACGCTGGTCGTCGTGATCGCTGCCGATGGCGCGCGAGAGATCCCGGTCCACGTCTCTATCGGATCGCCTGCGTATCCTCCTGGTTTTGTGGCTCCTCAGGAATTCCGCAACGAAAGCGGAAGCTACGAACTGCGTTTCAGCTCTGATCGCCTTCAAATTGAAAACACTCTCGACCTGCATACGCAGAATGGTAGCGACATCACCCAATTCCATATCGTGTCAGCCACACTGGCAGGAGGTTTGGATCGAACTACGTTCGTGCCCTCGGTTTACTACCGTTTCGCGACGCCCGAGGCTGACATCACCTTCCTCGACCAGACCGTGAATGAATCTCCTCTTACCTTGCAAAACGTGATTCTGCGCGGTCTTCATTTGAGGAAAAGTGGATGGAAATTTCATGCCGGTTACACCGCATCGGCCGCTTTTGCGGATGTCTTCCTTCCCACAGACAAAGAGTTTGCGGCTGGAGCTAGCAACACAGTTGTACTTGATAAATTTCTGAGTGTTTCGCCGGGAATCTATTTTCTTCGATCTATCGACCTATCGAGCGGGCGTGAGAACTCCGGGCTTATTTCTTCTTTGGATTTTAAACTCAACGCCCTAAAGAGCTGGCAAGTAAACGCCGAATTGGCCTACGGTCGGGGTCTGGCCTACGACGGCGGTCTGCAACATGACAGTGACCACACGAAAATCAGGTCTCGAGTGACTCAACGCAAATTGGATTTTCCCTCTCTGCGGTCGAGCAGCTTGCCTGGGCTCTCGGGAGAATTATCTTGGACGCAGTTGTTCACGACACGCCTCTCCCTGATTTCGAGCGCGAGCATCAACGACATCGACTTGCGCTCCGTTCGACAGGGTTCCAGGAGCGCATCCACAAACCTACGCTACAAATTCTCGAAGTCATGGTCTTTGGGAAGTGGCGCCAATTATGGCCTTTTCACGACTACAAATTTCCCCCCGGCAAGAACCTTTATCCTTCCTCAGCAGATCAACTTTGATCGACCACATTTTGGCGTGGGATTCGAATATGAAGTTTCTACGGCATCCGACAGTTTTTCCAATGGGAGCGGCTTTCGCGAGACACTGCGCATCAATCGCGGACGTTTTCAAATTGGACAATATGTTGACTGGCAAAAGGACGCGCTGAGCATCAGTTCGTTGTTCTCGCAGTTGCCGGGCCTGCAACAAGCACTACAACAGTTGGGAATCTCTGCCGTCACGCCCGACCAACTCGCTGCTTTGTTGCAGGATGCAGCGTTCCTTCAATCATTGGGTCTCTCTAGTTTTGCCCAGGTGGTCACAGTGCCGCGGCGGCTACAGGGGGGTGGCAACCTGACTTGGATCTCCGGCGGAGCGCGGCCACATCAGCTCAGTGTTTCATTCATAGCCAGCCGTAATCAGTTTGCAACGTCCAGCTCGACGGATTACAACTTTACGGGAAGCTATGCTAAAGAGATAAGCGTCAAAAATCAGTTGCAAATGAGTTGGTCCGCGGTTCGATCCGTAACATTAGGAGACCGCGAGAGATTCAGTCCTTTAGTATCACTATCGCTGCGGCACGCCTTTTCGCATCCCGCACCGATTTCTCTTCTGGATAAAACCACAAATATCAGCGGCGTTGTATTTGTCGACTCGCTCCACAAAGGCGTCTATCAGGCGGGAATGAATCCGGTGCCGCAAGCTATAGTCATCCTCGATGGGCAGAAAACCGTTGTGACCGATGCGCTTGGTCGCTTCCATTTCGATGGCGTTGCGGTTGGGGATCACCGAATCCAACTTCAATATCAAGATCAGCGCGAGCACTACTTCACGCGGCCGCCCGATGCGATCGTTGCCGGGGGATCACAAGTTGAATTCGGCATCGCATTTCCACAGAACGATCTGTGGGGTTATGTGCAGGATGACGCCGGAAACGGGATGGCCAACGTGAAGCTTCAGATCACCAAAAATGCGAGCACCACGACGACGACGACCGATAGCAGTGGCAAATTCGATCTGCAGTACGCGGAACCAGGCGACTATCGAATCGAAGTCGATCCCGAGAGCGTGGCGTTTGGATATTCGACGGAAGAATTGTCTCCTGCAGAGATACATATGACCGGTCAATCCTCGGCGCATACGGTCCTGAAAATTCCGGCAGTTCGCGTGCTTATCGGCGAAGTTACGGTGTACGACCCTGTAGCAGGAGGATACGTTCCCGTGAAAGGAGTTAGCGTCACTATCCCCAAACTGGATAAAACTTCGACAACGAATGCAGCCGGTCGTTATGTGATTGCAGAACTGCCTTGTGGCGATTTTGAGGTTAAGTTGGTTGCCGGTCAGGCTTCACTGATTCGTACCATCAGTATGCCCGTGCATCCTGCGACACTACGCAATGACTTCAGGATTTCGGTGTTAAACGGCCAGATCGCATCCACAATGGGGAGCCAGGCCGAATAACAGAGTTAGATCTCAGCCGAAATGAGATCAGGCGCGGGAGAAACTGCTTCGTTCACTTGCACGATAACTTCTGCAAGAGAAGTGCCGATCAGTTCGCCGCAACCCGATCCAATGCGTTCTCTCGCCTTAGCCGAGCCTCCGGGAAATGCCCACAATCCAAGAACGATTTTGGTTTCGGGATAGCGTCGATGCAACTGCTTGCAAATAGATTTTGCTTGGCCTGCGGCAAACGGCGGAAGAGCAGACACGCACACCACTGCGGGCCTCAATTTCTCCAGTTGTTCGAGGATCGTAGAAATCGGCCCCGCCCCTAAAACATAAGCATTTTGGCCTTCGGCGCGTAGCATCTGCATCGTCATGTTGGCCACGATCTCATCGGCGGTATCACGAGCCGCCAGACAAACAATCTCAGGAGCACCAATAGCCGAACTGACTCGGGATGGTGATGATGCTGCGCCGATGCTTCCCGCCGGAGCCTCGTAGAATTCCTCGACAAGTTCACCCGTCTGTTGCTGAATGAAATTTGCTCTGTTCTCGTCCAGCACGTTTCTTTGCCGATCTTGCCCCGCCAAACTCAAAGCGGGAATCAAAATCAAGTCATAGAGCGAGATCAGTGGATTGGTCTTCAGATACTGTTCGGCAATCTCGCGCGCCTCTTCATCGTCGAGGGCGAGTAGCCGCTGGTAATAGTGATCCTGCGGAGATAGCACGGGCTCGTCACCGAGAATAATTTCGAGAAAGCTCAATTGCGGAACATACCTGCCCAGCACGATCAGACAAACAGTCAAGGGTGTCGAAAGAATTAGACCGACTGGACCCCAAAGTGTCGCCCAGAAAATCGCGGTGACCAATATCGCAAGAGATGAAATGCCGGTATGCGAGCCATAAAGCCACGGCTCGATGAGATTGGCAACGGTTAACTCCAGGCAGAGGAACAGAAGGAAGATAAATCCGACTTGGCTCCAACCGGGGAACACGGCGATCGCAATCATCATCGGGAAAGCAGTCGCGACCAGCGTACCTATGTAGGGAACAAAGCGTAGCAGCGCCGCCAGAACTCCCCAAAGTAGGGGATTCGGTACGCCAATAAAGTACAGCCCCACTCCAAACGATAGACCGAACGAGGCGTTCACCAGAAACTGCATCAGTAAATAGCGGCCTAGCCTGCGTGATGCATCGTCGAGGGCTTGCGTCATCATCGTCAACTGGCCGCTTCCGGCCAGGCGAATCATGCGGTTCCTCAAATCTTCACGTTTGATCAGCATAAATAACGTGAAAATCACCACAATGCCGGCCGTTTCAAATACTCCGGTGATAGGTCCAGCGATATCTCGCAGATATTCGGCGACGGTATGCGGCGGAGCCGTCACCTGCACCGCGATCGGGGCTTTATTTCGGGTGCGGCCTAGTTCTTTATTTCCCGCTGTTTCTGAAGCTGACGCTAGTTCTTTGCTGAGAGTGGTTACCGTCGCGGTTGCCTGACCGAGAGCGCCGGTTTGCGGCGCGCGAATCGCGTCGATCTTGGCTTGCATATTGGCCTGATAATCGGGCAAATCCGTCATCATGCCCATGAGTTGCCGCGTTACACCCCATCCGAGCAGTCCCAGCAACGCAAAAGATAACGCCAGTACTATCAGAACCGAAGGCGTACGGCCCAGATGGTATCTCTCAAGAACATCAACAATTGGAGCAAGCAGGAATGCCAGAACAACCGCCGAGGCTAAGGGGATGAAAACTTGGCGTCCAAAATAAAGAGCCGCGACGACAACGCCCAGGCTTACGAGCGTCAGCAATTTCGTTTCAACACCCCGGTTATGGGCTGCGAGCAGTGTTGGAGAATTGTCCATAATCAGTTCACGGCCGATTGTTACTTCACCTAGCTGCTCGGTTCTGTCTGCGAAGATTTCTCTCGTCTGTACTGATTTCTATTTTCGCTTGCCACGTTTCCCTAAAGGTTGCTGTTCGCTCTCAAGCAGCGCGCCGGGTGCGCTGCTTTTTCGCGGCCTGTGTTCGACTTGCTTTGCCGCGTTTCGTAGCTGCTTGTTTGGCTTGGCGCGAAATTGCCTCATGACTTGTCCCGCTGCGCGGTTCGCGCTTCAGAGCCTCCAAAGTCGCTTTCGACCGTTTGGCGGAGACTTGATGAGTTTTTGCGGATCCCGCCTTCATGTCCTGGCTAGCCTTTTTTCGGACGCTCCCAGACCCTTTCGGCGGAGGAAGTTTTACTCCGGCTCGTCGCGCCTTTGACAGCCCGATCGCAATCGCCTGTTCGGTTGAGGCAACTCCGTGTTTACCTTCGCGCACGTGGTCCATCTCTTCCCGGACGAACTCTCCCGCCTGCGTTGACGGCGACTTTCCCTCACGCTCATCATTTTTCGCTCGTTGCAGAGTTGATTTTTCCGGCATGGCAGCCCCCAGGATGTTCCGAAGAGATTTTCTGCTTGAGCACTTTACTGTGAACTCGCAAGCAAGCGGTAGCAATCGGGAACTTACTGTAAAGTCGAGAAAATTAACCGCTCTGCGGGTATATTCGGCAGCTTCTACAGCGAAAGCGCATCGCACCCGCGCAGCACACTGTATTGTTCGCGCCCGTGCTTGCCCTGATGATCAACAAACCCGAGTCACTGTGGAGGAAACGTTGAACTCATACGACCCGCAAGTTCGTTATCTCGCTGCGTTGCACAAGATCGGTCCTGGTCAGGCTTCTCGCGATGCCAAGCGGCACACTCCAATTTTCCAACGGGACGCAGTCGCCACTCAGCGCCAGGCGGTCAAGGACGCAGCCACGGCACTTCGCACTCTCTGGAAGCGCTCAGCCGATAAGGCTTAGTAATTCGGAATCGCAAACAGATCCGAGGAAGTACCCGAGACGTAAAACCCGTTCAGAGGAGTGTGGAATGAGTGAAGCCAAGAAATGTGCGCACGTGCCGTGTATCTGTATCCCACCCGAAGGCGAGAAATACTGCAGCAATTTTTGTCGGGATGCGGGATCGGAAGAGGTTGAAATCGGATGCGATTGCGGACATCCCGCATGCTCGACTCGTTCCACTATTAGCGCAAGTCTCTGATTCTTAAGGGTAACGTGCTGATAGCTAGGTAAAGATTGTCCGAACGTGTACCCGTCCTAGCATCGTCCCGTCTTCTAACGGCATCTGACTGCATATGATCAATGACAGCCAAAAGTCGCTCTTTGAAGAGAGATACCGGGTCGTTGCGGTTGAGAGCGATCGGTTGACGGTACGCGGAATCACCAGCGGCACCGTCCTGACGATTGTCAACCCCCAGCCAGAAAGCCCATTGACCGAGGAAGAATACCCGCCGGGAAAGCTGATTGCCCTGTCGGATCCTACCAACGCGCCTATTAACTAAGTTGTCGAATCTTGGCACTTTGCGCTTCAAGCGTTTTTCGAAAGTTCGCTAGGCGAAACAACTAGACCATTTGCGGTGCCGCTCTAACAGGTAGGCACCGCTTTGGTTTTAGCCGATTGTGCCTGTGATTCTGCGAAATCCCTTCCGCTCCTGTTTCATATAGCGAAACTCGCGTGAACCTCTCAGTCTTGGTTTGACAACTTCTCCCCATCCGCATGATCGTCCACGTTTCGCAGTCCCCAAACTGCCGGTGAACTAAGCGTTTCCGGCGAAGTTTCGCAATTTCGGACCACCCTTCGTTTGGAAATGAACGTAGTTCACAAATATTTCAATTGAATGAAGTTTAAACTTGACAACGATAATTGAAAAATACTACAAGTACGCTGGTCTACAACTCTCGGGGAGAGAATAGTGAAAACAAAGTCTATTTTGAGCTTCTGCGCGGTCTTGTTGTTAAGCCTGTGTGCCGCCCCACTGTGGGGGCAGATTGAAGTTGGCCGTGTAACAGGAACAGTCACGGATGCGACCGGTGCCGTCGTGAACGGCGCCACTGTCACCCTTACAAATAACGATACCGGCGTGACCAGCACCGCCGTAACCGCTAGCGGTGTCTACGCGTTTACCGCCGTTCAGGCCGGAACCTACACCCTGCGGATCGAGAGTACGGGCTTCTCTACCCACATTACGAATAATGTCATCGTCCACGTTCAGCAGATCGACACGGTGGACGCGCAGCTTTCCCCCGGAAAGGTGACGGAGCAGGTCGTGGTCAACACAACGACCCCACTCCTGCAGACGGAAAGCGCCGAAGTTGGCCAGACCATCGGCACGATTCAGGTGAATGACATGCCGCTGAACGGCCGCCAGTGGTCGTCTCTAGGTTTGCTGGCTCCAGGCGTTACAACCGCCAGCCCGGGCCACACCAACGGTGACGGAGCGTTGGCGACTCCCAGCGATCGGTATTATTCGGTCAATGGACAAGCCGTGGGCAGCAACGACTTTCGTCTCAATGGTTTATCGGATATGGCGGCTTTCTTCAACTCGAATGCCATCATCCAGCCCCCTCCCGACGCGATCGAAGAGTTCAAGATTTCGACCGGCGACTACAGCGCCGAAATCGGACATGGTATTGGCGGCGTAGTAAATGCGGTTGTTAAGTCTGGAACCAACCAGCTTCACGGCGATGTGTATGACTTCTTCCGCAACAACGCTATGGATGCCAAGGACTACTTCACAGCGCAGAACAGCGCTCCCTTGCCGGAATTGCGCCAGAACCAGTTTGGCGGCACCATCGGCGGCCCGGTCTACATCCCTCACGTTTACGACGGCCGGAACAAGACGTTCTTTTTCGTGGACTTGCAGGAATTGAGAGCGATTACTCCCGATCCCGTCACCACCAACGTTCCCACGAACCTGATGCAGAGCAGCAACTTCACTAACTTGCAGGACATGCTCAATCCCGGAGCCACAAATACGGATAACCTTGGGCGTATGTTCGCATACGGAACCGTCCTCGATCCGGCGACCACGCGAGCGATCACCTGCGGAGTCGCAGATCCGGTGACCGGGTTGCTTCCGGCATCCGGGCAAAACCAGGTTTGCAATGGCGTCCCCGCCGGTACCGCAGCGGGATATGTCCGCGATCCGTTCTTTAACGGGCAAAGCGTTGCGGGAATCACGAACTATACGACGGCTGGAGCGCTCGCCAATCTGAATCTGTTGCCAGCCGGCAGGTTGGATGCGAACGCTTTGAAACTTCTCGCACTGTATCCTGCTGCCAACAATCCGGCAGGGTCGTATCTGAGTGGAAACGACTACTTCAAGAACTATCGCGGCACCCAGGTCAATCCCCAGATTGATTTGCGTATCGATCACAACTTCGGCCCGAAAGATATCGTGAACGGTTTCTACAGCAGGCAGAAGACTGACAGTTCGACTCCGAGCGTTTTAGGGGGAGTTCTGGAAGGCGGAGGTGGAACGACCATTCAGACCGCCTGGTCGGCTTCCGGTAGCTATACCCATGTTTTCAGCGACACATTGACCAACGAATTTCGCCTGGGCTATACCAAGGAATATCTCAATTCTTCGTATGCCACGGCGAATACGACCGGAATTCCTGAGCAGTTCGGAATTCAGGGAATTCCCGCGGTACCCGGCGATGGTGGTTTGCCGATTATCAATGTGAACGGCATCGATCAAATGGGTGCAGGAGCTTGGTCCCCAACGTACATCATCCAGCATGACTTGCAGATCATCGACAACATTACCAAGATCAAAGGCAAGCATGTTCTCAAAGCTGGCGTCGATATCAATTCTCTCGTCGGCGATATCTTCCAACCACCATGGGGTCGCGGCGAATTCGACTTCAGCGGTAACTTTACCGACGTTCCGAGCTTGAACACCGGCAACACAGCCATTGGACAATTCTTGCTGAGTCCGATTGCCTCAACTGTGGGCGGTCCGGATTTCCTTGGCGGACCTAACAACATCACCGCTACCAGCGCCAACTACACGAACGACCATCGCTGGTACAACGGCCTGTATGTGGCCGATTCCTACAAAGTCACTCCGACTTTGACCCTCGATCTCGGACTTCGTTGGGATCTTTTCACGCCCTATCAGGATGTGGACGGACACCAGGCGAACTTTGTCCCCAATAACGGCAACGGACCGGGCGGCGCTTATTACATTCCGGAAAGCACCTGCGGGGCAGCTGCAAACCCGGCTTTCTATGCATTGCTTGCGCAGGACAACATCACTACGGTTTGCTCTTCGGGTCTGGGCACCGGCACCTACGGCAAGAAGAATTTTGCTCCTCGGGTTGGCATTTCGAAACGTATTACGGAAAAGGACGTTCTGCGCGCCGGCTTCGGTATCTCGTACGGTGCTCTGGACAGCATTGGATACGGTCCGAATATTGGGCAGAATTACCCCTTCTACTACACAGTGGGCTATGGTTCGATTAGTGGCGATGCAACGCCATTGCGGTTTCCTAATCCGCAAACGGGCACGCTTTCGACCCTCGAAACCGGACTTTCACCCATCAATCCGGACAACATCGATCCCCATGGTCTCAGTCTTATAAGCCGTTATCCATTTAATCAGCCGACGGCTTACAGCGAGACTTATAACCTTACAAACCAGTATCAGGTCACCCACAACGACTCAATTCAGGTGGCATACGTTGGAAGCGTCTCGCGGCATTTGACCAGCTTGATGGGCGATAACCAGGTCAGCGAATTGCTGCTTCCAGGCACTCCAACGGCAAACGCGGTAGGGAAACCCAACTTTGTCCCCTTCCCGGATTTCGGACAGGGTGCTTCCTTCCACTCGATGACTGGCACCTCTGCCTATAACTCAGCCCAGGTGAACTATGAACACCGCTTCAGCTTCGGACTGCAGATGCTTGCGAATTACACGTGGGCTCACTGCTTGAGTGACTCCAACCCTCAGGAAGGTGGTGTGGGGACTCGAGCCTTGTTCGTTCCGGGATTTGGACAACGGGCCGAATACTCGAACTGCGTGGAGAACGTGAAAAACACAGTTCATTTCTCAGGTACCTACAAGCTGCCTTACGGGGCCGGGATGCACTGGCAGGGTAACCGCGCTACCAATGCTGTACTGGGCGGTTGGCAGCTCAACTGGATTTACAGTTACCAGAGTGGCAACTGGTTCACGGTTGGCTGCCCCCAAGCTACGACCAGTGGAACGAGTTGCAATGCCGACCTTACGGGTGATCCTTATTCCGGCAACGGCGCTGGTACAGTGGCTCACTGGCTGAACGCCGCTGCCTTCACGCAACCTACAATCCCGACAGCAGTAGACGCCGATGCTAATGGAGTTCTTCTCAATCAGCAGGATTTTGCACTGCTTGGTGGGCGGGGCTTCAATATCACTGGACCGTCGTGGTACAACGTGGATGCCTCGGTGTTCAAAGATTTCCACTTCGGGGAATCCAGATACCTCCAGTTCCGCGCGGAAGGCTTCAACGTTTTAAACCATCCGCAATTCAATCCGCCGGGAAATTTGAATTTCCTGAACCCCAGCAGCTTCGCGCAGATTACCAGCGTGCGCAATACGGGGAGGGAAATGCAGCTAGCCTTGAAGTTCTACTTCTAACGGTCAGTTCCTCAACTCATGAAGGGCGCCCCGAATATCGGGCGCCCTTTTAAATTGTGACGTTGCTTCTTACTCTGTGTATTGAAGCGTCTAAAATAGACACTGTCGAAGTCGATTGGCCATCCGGACTGAAGCAGCTCGTGAGGACGGGTGTGGATGAGAATCGCTTACTGCGGGTGATGGAGTCTATGCGATAACTAAGCACGGACATTGCTGATCACTCGATTTCTTTTGGTAATAAAGACCGAGAAGTTTTGACGCAATAGACAGGGTCGAAGCCCTGAACATGAAATTTCCATCGAGATCACCGTTCGCCCTGTTTCTGGTCTTAGCCGCGCTGCTTCATGCAAGCGCGCAGATTGTCGATCCCGTGACCCATGCATCCGACTTGGCGCGTGCGGGAAAGGCTAAAGAAGCAGAAGAGGTCTTGCGTTCGGCGGTCGCCCAAGATCCAGACTCCGCCGCTTTGCATGGCGCGCTGGGGAAGTTGCTGTTTACCGAAGCAAACTATCCCGATGCCGTTCAGGAGTTAAATCAAGCCGAGCAACTCGACGCTGATTCACGGGAGTACAACATGCTTCTGGCAGCATCTCTGTTGGGAGCGAAGCGCGATGGCGTCGCCCGAAATTTCCTCTTAGCCATCGAGCCGCGCTTTACGCAATATCCAGAATTCCACTACTCGCTCGGCCTCGCTTATTACAATATGGCGCAGATTGCCAAGTCTGAGGAGGAACTGCAGAAGGCGATTCAGATTGACCCCAAAATGGATCGCGCGAATTTCCTCCTGGCTGCGTGCTTAGCCTCGGAGGGCGAATTTGCCAAAGCGTCCACCACGCTCCGAAGCCTGGTACGACTTCATCCCGATAACGCGATTTACTGGTCAACGCTGGCGGATACTCTGCGGCAGCAAGGCCCGGCAAGCCGGCCGGAGGCGTTGCGTGCCTGCCACAAGGCTCTGGCACTAAAGCCTCATGACCCCCACTCTCAGTTCGTCATGGCGACGATTCTGCTCGACGCGAAAGACTACGCCGGTGCGCGCACTTTGCTGGAGCATCTCGAACAAGTCAATCCCCGAGAGATGGAAGCGCACGTTCAGTTGGCTCGCGTCTACGCCCGATTGGGCAAGGAGAATCTGGCGAAACAAGAAAGTCACATCGCGGCCGAGTTACAGAAAGAGCGAGCTGCGGAGCGTTCGTCGTCATCAGGCGCTGCGGATGGGAATCCTCTTGAGCAACGCTAATTGATCATGAGATCTCGATTGGCTTTGTCGGCGCATCCCATTCTGATTGCGTTGATCACAATCACGTTTGTCTCATCAACGTCAGCGTTCTTGTTGGCGCAGTCGACCCCCGCCAATGAATTTCAGAAGAATCGAGAATTGGCGAAGCAATATCTGAAGGAAGAAGCGTATTCCTCGGCGGTACCTTTCCTCGAAAAAGCCCGAGCCATCAACGGCTCCGATTATGACAACGGCTACGATCTGGCGAAAAGTTATTTGCAAACTGGGCAACTCGATAAAGCTCGCGACGAAGCCAGGCAACTTCTCACAATCAGGAACACAGCCGACGTGCACACGCTGAGCGGAGATATAGAGACTGCCGCGCATTCCCCCAAGCCCGCCGCCGAAGAGTATCAAATCGCCGCACATATGGATCCGAGTGAAGACCGCATCTTCGATTTCGGCCGGTCGCTGTTGGGCTTTGCATCGGACGCCGCAGAGCGTGTCTTTTCCTACGGAGTACAAAAATATCCTCGGTCGGCAATCATGCGGATCGGTTTGGGTGAGGCCTATGACATTCGCGGCGACTACGTGAAGGCCATCGAATCGCTCTGCCAGGCGTCCGATTTGAATCCTGACGATCCCCGGCCAATCAGCTTTCTAGGACAATTGCCAGTTGTTCCTCCCGATAAGACGAAGATGATCGATCAGCGATACTCGACTTTTCTCAAGGCGCATCCTGACAACGCTGAAGCCAGCTACTATCTCGGGCGTGACCTCCTCAATCCGAAAGACGGCACACCATCTGCCGATGATCTAAACAACAGCGAGCGTCTTCTTCAGGTCGCGGTTCATTCCAACCCAAAACTAGCAGGTGCTCATTTTGAGCTGGGCCGGTTGTACGCCCAACGAAAAAAGGGAACTGACGCGATCGGCGAATATCAGAAAGCAATCGCTCTCGACGCTACGCAGGAGGAATATCATTATCAGTTGGCGATCGCCTACCGCGGCGCTGGAGAGATCGACAAAGCCAACGCGGAATTCCAAAAGTTCCGCAGTATGCGGGCTGACAAAAACGAGAAGTATGGACCGAAAGATTTAACCGCGCCATCCGGCCCAGCCAAAGACGATACACACTAACGCAGGAAAGCCATTACGCCTTCCACCGAAGTCGGGATCGGAAGCGATTACGCTTCCCACTTGATCCCTAGTTCATCATGACATATAACGGATGAACAATGTTCAATTGTCAAAATTCTGAGCCGCGCTACCTTCTGAAAACCAAAAGCCGATGTGCTTCCTGCTTGATCCTCATTTTTGTCTTTTTGGTAGCCGGCGCAAATCGCCACGCGCAAGCTAGCGACGATGCAGCGAATGAAACAGGCAAGCCAGTCCTGTGGATCCTTCCGCACACGCACTGGGAAGGCGCAGTCTTCAAGACTCGCGAAGACTATTTGCAGATGGGCCTCCCTCATATTCTGACCGCGCTTCGCCTGCTCAGGCAGTTCCCGGAGTACCGGTTCACCCTCGATCAAGTAGCTTACGTGCGGCCTTTTCTGGAGCGCTATCCCGAAGAAGCCGCCGACTTCAAGCGCTTTGTCGCGGAGGGCCGTCTGCAGATTGTCGGTGGAACCGACGTTATGCCCGACGACAATATGCCCAGCGGTGAATCGTTCGTGCGTCAAATGTTGTACGGGAAAGGATACGTTCGCCAGACTCTGGGAGTGGATGTGAAGACCAGTTGGATGCTCGACACATTTGGGCATCATGCCCAAATGCCGCAGTTGCTGCGCCTCGCTGGATTCGATTCCTTCTGGTACTTTCGCGGTGTGGAGGACGACAAAACGGCACCCATCCAATCCATGTGGCAAGGCCTCGACGGAACGACGATTCGAGCCATCAAGCCGCCATTTGTGTTCTACAAGCCGCCGAAGGATTTCGCGAAGTTCACCGATTTTATGGAGAAGCGATATACATCGCTGGCTCCTTTTTCGCGCGACGCCACGGACCGGGTTGATCTGGATGGAGAGGATGTCACCGACCCGGAACTCTACGTACCGGAGCTGGTTGAGCAATTTAATGGTCGAGCAGACAAGCCGATCACATTGCGTTACGGAACGCCAAGCGAATTTGAAGCAGCGGTAGCAAATCAGTCTGACTTGCCGATGTTCAAGGGAGAACGAAATCCCATCTATCAGGGCATCTACAGTACACGGATCGAATTGAAGCAGAAGATGCGGGAGAGTGAAAGGCTGTTGACCACGGCTGAAAAGTTATCCGTCTTGGCCGGATTGTACGGAGAGCCCAGCATCGACAGGGAACTGTGGAATACCTGGGAACCCGCGCTGTTCAATGTCACCCACGACCTGGCCTCAGGCGTGATGACCGATTATGTATATGACGACACACTGCGCAGCTACGACTACTCGCAGCGTCTCAGTCACGAACTCGTCAATGCTGAACTGAGCGCCATCGAGCCGCATGTGGATACTCGTGGAGACGGCTTCGCGCTAACCGTTTTCAATACATTGAGCTGGACGCGCAGTGATATTGCCGAAGTGCAGATCGGCTTCGACACGCCAGGTGTCGTTGATTTCGATCTCGCCGACGCAAGTGGAAAAATTGTGCCCGCCCAAATCTTAGACGAGGATAAATTCGCCGATGGCGGCTTGCGGACAGTTAAGTTGGCATTCATTGCGAAAGACGTTCCTGCGATGGGATTTGCCGTTTACCACGTAATGCCTCGAACGCAGCTGAGTTCGGCAAAGGCGGCCCTGTCTGCACCTAAAAACGACTCGATCGACAGTAGCCTTTACAAGGCTGAATTTGATGCAAAGACTGGAGCGCTCACAAGTCTTCAAGTAAAGCAGGGAAGCTGGCAAGCGCTTCGCGGGCCAGCGAACGTTGTAGCCGAGGATGAAGACAAGGGCGACTTCTGGGAGCTCAATCACAATCTGAACGGCTCACAGAGCGATATGATGAAGGTACCGGTGAATGCTCCGAAGCGTGGTGTTGCGAAATTTAGCGACGAATTCACTGGCGATCCGGGCGTGGTCTCACATGGGCCAGTATTCTCAGAATTTAAGCTCCAGCACGGTTTCGGCAAGAATGCGTTTTCCACGACTGTGAGAATTTATAACGACCTTCCGCGTATCGATTTTGCCACGCAGATCACAAATCACGACGAGCATGTTCGCTACCGGGTCGCGTTTCCAACCTCTATCCAAAACGGTCGAAATGTTCAGGAAATTCCTTTCGGCGCAATTGAACGCCCGCAGAACGTCGAGTTTCCCGCGCAAAACTGGATGGACTACAGCGACGGCAACCACGGCCTTACGCTGATCAACCGCGGCCTTCCCGGCAATAACGTCGCGGATGGAACCCTGCTGCTTTCAGTACTGCGTTCAGTCCGGATTCAGGCTTATAACAACGTTGGCGGCTTCGAAGGGCAGGGAAGCGATTCAGGTCTAGAACTGGGCAAACAATTCGTCTTTCAATACGCCCTCTTGCCACACGCCGGAGACTGGACCGATGCGAAATCCTATCGTGCAGGGCTCGAATTCAACAATCCACTCATCGTAGAAAAGACAGAAAGCCACGCCGGAAATCTCTCGTCCGGTTGGGGATTGATTAAAGTGTCGCCGGCAAATGTCGTAGTCAGCGCCCTCAAACAATCAAGCGACGGCGCAACCGTCATTCGCGTTTACGAGGCCAGCGGCCATCCAACGCCGGATGCCAGCATCGAACTACACGCAAATATCTCCGCAGCGAATGATTCCAATTTGCTGGAAGAACCGGGCCCGTCAGTCGAGGTCAAGGATAATACGATTCACTTCGATCTTCATCCATTCGAGATCAAAACGTTCCGTGTCCGCATTGCCATCAAATAAGCGATTTGCAGATGGTTTAGCGCAGATCAATCACAGCCAGCCCCTCAGCGGGAACCTCAACCGTCATTGTCTGATCTTGAATCGTTAGAATACTCGGCGGCGTGAGTGCGGCAGCGTCGCGAAGCTGGCCGATTTGCTCTTGCGTTGGATAGCGCGGCTCGCCCAGTTCCTTATAGGTCTTCCGGGCGTCGCTATGATCTTTATCCACGCGCCATACGGTCGCGCGCTGAACGTTTGTATTTGCGAAATGCAGGCTGAAGATTTTTGCGGACGCCGTCTTCCCCGGCTGCCCATAATTCCACAGCGCTAGTTCGAGCGATCCATCCTCTCGACGCGTTAACAAGGCAGAATCGGAATCAACCGTCACGCGCTGATCTCCGAGTTTGTGCAGCAGTTCGAAGGCGACATAAGCTGGCTTCGGAATTCCATCAGCCGCAATCAATCCGTAGCCGCCATAAAACGGCGTCTGCACCACGCCCTGTTCTTCGAAGACGTCAGAAAAGCTCCAGTACGACATCACGTCCACCAGTCCGTCGCACTGCCGGACCGTATCGGCCAGCCACGGTCCCATATAGGTCGAATCCGTGATCTCCGGCTCATTTTTGTAACTGGCGTTGTACTCACTCCATATCAACGGCAACGTCGGATTACTCGATGCCTGAATTTGATCGTGTACTTTCTTTACCGCCCGGCACACCATATGCTCGCGCGAAATTGGTTCGCTCGTTCCGAACACGTCCTGCGGCAAATCATTTCCGTAAACGTGCGTCGACACAAAATCGACCGGAACATGCTGCGCTGCGCAATGCCGGATAAACGCATCAACCCATGCCGCTTGTGCAGTTGCCGGCCCTCCCACGCGCAGATGAGAGTTAACGCCCTTGAGCGCACGAGCAGTGTGATCGTATAGCTCCCAGTAAGTGGCCTGTTTGGGCTCGCCAACCCAGAAATCAATGTTCGGTTCATTCCACACTTCAAAATACCAGCTCGAAACTTCGTCGATGCCGTAACGCTCGATGAGGTGATTCGCGAATGCAGCAATCATTGCATCCCACTTCGCGTAGTCTTTGGGCGGCGAAACATTTTGCTTGTACCAGAAGGCATGAACCGCATTCGGATTGGACGCCAGTTGGTGCGGCATAAAACTCAACTCAACGAACGGTTTTACCTGATTGGCAAGAAGTCCATCGTAGATCTGATCGACATAAGAAAAGTTGTAGATCGGATGCCCCGCAGCATCCTCGCGATAGACCCCCACCTCATCGTGAAAGATGGCATGGAATCGCACGAACTGAAATCCCGTAGCTTGCTTCACTTCCCGCAGATCATGCCGGTAACTTTCGCGCAGGCTGAGAATTGCACGTCCCGAACCGAACATCTGTTCCCAATAATGGGGGAAGCGATGCGCGGGAGCGTTCGCGTCAATCGTGATGACTTCCGGTTGTGATGAAGTCTGTGCGTGCAGGAAGCAAATGCTGGCGAAGCACAGAAGAAGGGAAAACAGTGGAATCTTGGCTAAGTTTCGCATCATGCTTGATTGCTGACGTTTCAAATGTATTTCACGCGGCTCGTCCGTGTGGCAGGTCACTTCGCCGGACATGGGAAACCGGCTTTTCATGCAACAGTAGTTCCGTCGCCTGCACACGCCGTTCGCTATGGAACCATTTCTGTACCACATCTTCGTGTAGAAGATTCGCCAGCGCCAGCAGGCTCATTCCCTGGTGATGCGCCATCCAGCACCGCACCAGGTTGTAACGAGGCTGCCAGAATCTGCGGCGTCCCGACGTGTAGTCCGCAGATTCGTAGAAGCCATAGCTGCCAAACCATCCCATCTCTCCTACGCGCCGCAAGTTGCTGAGTGCTGCTTCCGGATCCACACTCAAAGCGAGGAACGACGAGTATGGCGAGATCACCAGAGCATCGATCTCTGGCTTTCGCATCGCCAATTGAGGCAACCCGAATGCGTGGTACTGATAGTTGCCTGCCTCGTCGAGTTTGAAATAAGCCGACTCAGAAATTCCCCACGGAACACCTTTGCTCAGCCCATACTCCTGTTGTGATCGCACTGCGGCGATTCGCGAACGCTCCAGCAGTGTATTGGGGAACGATCGCATCCAGAGCGAAGGCATCAGGTATTCGAACAAAGTTCCCGTCCACGAAAGCAGTGCGGGACGGCCACCATCAATCGTGTGTGGCCGTCCGAGCATAAACCAGCTCTCCTGCGGGAAATCCTCTTTGGCGATCGCGCAAAACACAGCCGTGCGTGATTCCGTGGCCAGCAAGTCGTAGCAGGGAACATTCAACTGTTCCGTCTCAACATTAAAACCAATCGACATCAGAGTGCGGCTTTTCCTTAGCAGGAAGCTGAAGTCCATGTCATCGGCCAATTTTCCCGACTGTGCCGCGATCATCCGCATATCGGTGATGAGCGTTTCGATCCGGGCGCGAGTTTCGGGTAGCAAACGGTTCAGGCCTAGACAAAGTTTGCGTTGCGACTCCGCCGTCTCCGCTTTGCAGGCGGACTGCAACCGCTCCTCGAGCTTGCTGATGAATTCCGGCATTTGCTCGATCGAAATGTTGTCCATCAACTTGAGATTGATCGCCAGATCATTCCGCAGCGCGGCAAATTCGGGCAAATACCACGGAGCGTAGGTAGCCACGGTCTGCTTGATCTGCTGCACTCGCACTCGAGCGTGGTCCGCCAGCCACTGGTTTTGAGCGCCACGTTTCGACTTCGCAAGAATGGACACGGCGTTTTCAAAAGCTGCGTCCGGCAACTCCATGACCGACAAAAGCCAGTTGTCGGTCTTGTGTTGGCGATCAAGTCCAGCAAGAAGCTTCCTGGGAATGGCGCGTGCTTTGAGCAACAGTCGCAGATAATCCAGCAATCCGTCTGACAACCGTCCTTGCAGAATGGGCAGGCGAAGACGGTCGAGCGTTCCTTGTTGCAATGTCCACAAAGACGCCAGCAAGTTTCCGCTATCCACCGACGACACGAACGCTGGAGGCAGCGGTTCGAGGGTGCGCGTGTCGTACCAGTTCAGCAAATGACCGCGGTATTTGAATAGGGCTGTCGTGGTCGCCAGCGTGCGAAGCGTCTGTTCAGCAAACTCAGGAATCGTAAGATACCCAAACTCACATGCCGCTTGCCGTGCATTGAACAACAGACCCAAATTCGTCGGAGACACGCGTGCCGCTACCGCTGGTGGTTGCTCCTGCACATTGTCAGGAATCAACCAATTGTGTTCTTCCGTGCTGAAGTCCGCAAAATAACGCCAGGTGAATAAAGCCGATCGGCGCAAAAACGAAACGTCACGCGCGGAGGTGAAGTTCCGGCGCTCGGTAGGAGTACGGTCAAGCCAGCGCGCAACCGCTTTGCTGCATCCCCACAGCAACAGAATCGGCGCAGCTGCCCAGAGTGCGGTCGGTCGAACCAGCCAGATCAGAAGCGCAAGTACGAGCGCCAGCACTGGAGCCCAACTCAAATAAACATCGACTGGGGCTTTCTTGACCGTTCCCATCTCTGCTTCGGCGGCGGTCTCCCACTCCAGCATTCGCTGGTGTGTAAACGAGCGGCGCACCACGGCACGCACCACCGCATCAATCGAAAACAAAGACTGGTGAGCCAGAAACGTAATAGTGAAGAACAGATTTACATTTGTCGTATAGAACGAGTCCAATGCTTCGTGTCCGGCGATCGCGTCAAACTTGAGCAGCGCGCGAACCAGATCGAAAGCAAACTGGTACCACACCGGCAGCGAGAGGATGCAGATCGTGGCAACCGTCCACGGCCAGGGCAGTCTCCCGAGCGCAAGCCATCCCAAAACCAGCAGAACCAGAGTCGCCGGTTCCACCAGGCTGCGGCGCAGGTTGTCCAGAATTTTCCAGCGCGAGACTAATGAAATGGGATTCGCAACCTTCGCCCCAGCTTCATCCGGAACCTTCGGCAGAAGCCATTCAACAATCTGCCAGTCTCCACGCAGCCAGCGATGCTTGCGCCGGTTGTAGGCGCTGTAGCGCGAAGGATAATCCTCGATAATTTCGATGTCGCTTGCCAGGCCCGCGCGAGCATACGATCCTTCGATCAAATCGTGACTGAGAAGCGCGTTGCGCGGGAACCGGCCGTCCAGCACCTGCATTACGCTGTCGACTTCGTAAATGCCCTTGCCGGTAAAAATCCCCTCGCGGTAGAGATCCTGATAAGCATCCGAGATCGCCCGCGTGTAAATGTCGAAGCCGGTCTCACCCGCGTAGATCGCTGCCAGCCGTGAGACTGCCGTGCTCTGCACACTCACACCAACACGTGGCTGCAGGATGCCGTAGCCCGAAACGACGATATTCTTCTCTCGATCGATGATCGCTTGATTCAGCGGATGTGCCAGCGTTCCGATCATTCGATACGCAGATCCGCGCGGCAGTTCTGTGTCCGAATCGAGCGTGATGATAAAACGGATCTTCGAAAGTAGAGAGAGATCGCCGATCTTCACTGGAAAGCTGTCGTACTGGCCGCGCAGCAGACGGTTCAGGTCAAGCAGTTTGCCTCGCTTGCGCTCCCATCCCATCCAGACTTTTTCCTGCGGGTTATAGACCCTGTGCCGGTGGAACAGAAAGAACGTTCCCAGACCCTGCGACCCGTATTTTTCATTCAACTCATTGATGAGCGATGCACACAGCGCAACCAGCGGGCTGTCTTCTCCGGCAGGTTCGCGGCTGTCCGGCAGGTCGGTCAGCAGCGCAAAATGGATATTGGGATCATGATTTCCCAGAAAACGCACTTCGAGATCTTCCGCCAGATTGCGAACCTGCTTTTCACTCAACAGCAGGCTGGGGATCGCAACCATGGTCACGCAGTCCTGCGGAATCGCCTCAGAGAAATCGAATTTCGGCAGAATCTCAGCCGGCAAAATCGCGGTCACCAGCTGGTTCATGATCTGGATTGCACTCTGCGAACTCGGCAATACCAGCACGATGGCAGAGAACAGAAACAAGCCGACGGAACGATAGGAGTCGTCGAGTAGAAACACCACCGTCAGCGTAATGGCGAAGGTGAGAATCTCCGTTCCCAGCAAAAAGAATTCATCGGGATGTTTCCGCAGGAAGGCTTGAATCTTCTGTGTCCACGAACTCTTGTAGCCAATTTTCGACGTTAGAAGATCTACGCCTTTATCCACCAGATAAAAGCCTACGTGGGACTCGCGGACCTTCTGCCGAGGATCGGCATACGAACGTTTGTTGGCTTCGTTTGCCAAAGCCAGCGCCTGGTCGGCAACTTGCAATTCGGTGCTATCCGATTGGTGCGCTATTTCTGACAGCTTTTTCCGGTAGTAGTCCCGGCTGTCAAATTCCATTTGCGCATAGCAACCCGCTGGATCCTGGCGCAGTACATGATCGAATAGGATGAGCGGGTCCAGTACATCCTTCCACCCCGTCTCCCCGATATTGCGCAGGCTGCGCACACAGGCGCCGATTCCCGTCGATTCGTCCGTAGGATTCTTTATAAGCTGCGGCCCGCGCTCGGCGATTCTCTCCAGGAGTAGCAGCTTCATCGCCGAAACCATGGTCCACAGCTCGCGTAGTTCAAGTACCGCGTGCTGCTGGAAGGTCTCGATGAACACAGTAAACGCAGGTTCGTTGAAATCCCAAGAGACGGCGTCCAGAAAATCTTGTGCCAGCGCAAGCACGCGGGGCACGGTTTCGCTTTTCCGGTCACGCACGTGCGGCAGCTTGCGGCGTTGTTTCAGGCCTTCATTGGTCCCGCGAATTTCCGCGTACAACAATCTGGCGTTGTCGTAGAGCCAGCGAAAGTCGTCCGATAGAGGCGGGTCCGGCGCTGGACGCTCGAGTGTTGCGAGAACGGGTTTCAGCGTTTGCGGCAGGGCGCGGCAGCGCGTAGTGAACGTGGTCGATGACTGGACCTGCGGCAGCCAGGCGAGTTCGCGCTCCGAACGCTCCGCTTGCGCTTTGACCGGCTGCAAATCAAGCAACTGCTTTTCCGGTTCGCGAAGGCGTTCTGCGTCAGCCCGGCTCAGCTCTAAATGTGTATTCTGCGGCATGAATAATTTAAGAATCCTATCGGTAACTGGCTGCTTGCAATTCGAACATCTCCGCGTATCTGCCACCTAAGCTGGAGAGCGAGTCGTGCGTTCCATCTTCAGCGATCGTTCCGTTTTCCAGCACCACTATTCGGTCTGCCATTCGCACCGTTGAGAAACGATGCGAAATGAAGAGCGCAGTCTTTCCCGCGGTCAGCTCCGCAAATCTGCGAAATACCTCATACTCGCTGCGGGCATCAAGCGCCGCCGTCGGCTCGTCGAGAATGATTACTTGCGCATCCCGCAGGTAAGCGCGCGCCAGTGCAACTTTCTGCCACTCTCCCCCCGATAGATCCACGCCGCCCTCAAAGCGGCGGCCCAGCATCTGCTCGTATTTCAGCGGAAGTTTGGCGATGACCTCATCGGCCATGCTTTTATCGGCTGCATGTTCCAGTAGTGCCTGATTCCCAACCTGTTCGATCTGGCCGATTGCAATATTCTCAGCCGCGGTCATTTCATACCGCATGAAGTCCTGAAAGATCACGCCGATCTCACGATGCAGATCTTCGAGGTTGTAATCCCGCAGATCAACCCCGTCCAGCAAAACCTGGCCCTCTGTTGGATCGTAAAGCCGAGTCATCAACTTCACGATGGTGGTTTTGCCTTCGCCATTCTGTCCGACCAGCGCTACGCGCTCTCCAGGATGCAAATGAAAGTTGAGCTTGTTCAGCACCAGCCGGGACGCTCCCGGATAGCGAAACGACACGTTACGAAACTCAAAACCATGGACGATCGGCCGTGGCGCCGGTAAAGCATTCGGCTTCGACCGGATCGTCGGCTGCATCTCGAAAAACGCCAGCAGATCGGTAATAAACAGGGCCTGATCGGCAATGCTTGAGAGCGTTGAAAATATCTGCTGGATGTTGCTGCTCGCCTGCTGAATTGCGCCCACCAGGAACGTAAACGTTCCAATCGTGATTGCCCCCGCAACTGTGCGGATGATCACGAAAAGATACGCCGCGTAATAGGCGCCTGTGCTGATCAGAGACAGCAGCGCCCCCGCAACCAGGCGTCGTCGTGCAAGGCTAATGTCTTCGACATAAATCTGGTCGGAGAGTTTGGTAAAGCGTTGCGTTAAGAAATCTTTGAGCGAGAAAAGCTTTAGTTCCTTGGCAGCTTCTTTGCTGCCGCCCAGAACCCGCAGGTAGTCGAGTTGCCGCCGGATCGGCGTCTGGCGGAAGTTCTTGGCGTATCCAAGAAATGCGAAATGACTCTCACCCAAAAACGCCGGAACCACGCCCCCGATCAGCAACAACATCAGCCATGGCGAATAAGCCATGATGGCGACCGACATTGTGATCGCTGTGATGATCTGCAATTCCAGACGGCCGACTGACTGGATCATTCCCAGGCGATCGGTGGCTTGCACCCGCGCCCGTTCCAGGCGGTCATAGAAAACTGGATCTTCGTAGGCGAGCAAGTCCAGTTCGGCAGCGTGCTTCATCACGCGAATGCTTACATGACGTGTGTATTTATCGGCCAGCAGAGAATCGGCGTAATCAATCGTCCGGCTAAGAATGCTGGCGCCAATCGCCAATGCAAATTCCGCTCCGATCAGCCACCACAAATGTTGCGCAATGGGCTGATGAAGCGGATTTCCGTTCTTGATGATGTCGATAATGCGCGCGGTCACCCAGATAAGGGCAACTGGCAAAAGAGCAGCAAACAGGCGCGCAACCAGCCCGAAGACGACCACCCCGGGACCCGATTGCCAAACGATCGTAAGCACCGGCGGCACGTTGCGCAGCGCCGTGAGCCGGTCGCTCCAGCTCTTCCAAAAGCTGTCTTTTTCACCCATTCGTTGGTTCCCAGGAGTTCAACCGGCAGAATATATAAAGATGCCGAAAGCGTTGTAAGAGTTTTCGTTAGAAAAGAAAGGCTTTACAACGTGTTCGCCGGCACCCCGATTGCCCGCTCGTTGCACTTTTATTTTAGGTCAGAATGGGCGCTAAATCACTACATTTAGCGGGAGTGCAACATTTGTGAACTTTAGCGAAAAATTCTGTCAGGAGTATTTCTGAGAGTTATTCGGCGGGAGGGTAAGCCTTGAATCCCGCCCGATCCATGCCCCGCTTCGCTTCGGGATTTTTCATAAACGTCTCCCAGACGAAGCCGGTGCGGGCGTTTTCGGCCATCAGCATGGTGATTCCCGTATCAATCCCAATGACATCGCCGTCATACCAATTTTTGAGGGGATTGAACGAGTTCACGAAGCCATACTTGCTCCAGGCATCCGGATAGCGCGATTTAATCGTTCGAAGCACTCGCATCACAGGCTGAGGTAGAAATGGCAGGGAACCGGCGGCAGCGCTCGGAACCACCGTCCCATCAATCGGCCCTACTGCCGGCGGACCTCCCCAGATCACGTAGCCTTTTTGCGAATCGGAAGCCGTGATGCCCCACAAATCGTCGCCGTAGTCGGGATACTGCTTCGCTAGTTCCAGGCAGAACAGGCGGTGAGCGTCAGTAGCAATCGCGGAATTCTGGAAATAATCTGCGTACTTGTCGCGCTTGCCGCG
>Ga0206971_10034_pt1 | contig 46086 bp, 34 predicted proteins | sample Alteio_BWOrgHeat_85_FD_152917 | JGI IMG/M metagenome (GOLD analysis project Ga0206971, IMG submission 152917) | Enriched cells from forest soil in Barre Woods Harvard Forest LTER site, Petersham, Massachusetts, United States -... | ecosystem: Environmental > Terrestrial > Soil > Temperate forest >...
CAGCTGATCGTCTTGAATTTGGTGGCCGCTCTAACTGTTCAGAGCCTCGGTGCGACGGTCCCCATCCGTTCGACATCTCCGATCGTAACGCCCTGCCCGATGTATGGCAGTCAGGTTTTAGCATTAGATCTTCAATCGGCCCACAGCCATCCGGCGATGAAGAGAATCGGAACTATATTCCGGGAAGTCAACACAGCGATAAAACGGACAGTCACCGCCGCCAGACCAATTCACCTTTACGACAATCCGGCGGCATTCCTGCGTGGGATGCTTGCCTCCATTGCTTTAACGGCCTTAGCTTTTACGGTCGTCCGCATTTTTAATTTGGGCTTATCGGATTTTGCCCATCAATTCCGCATCCCTATAGGTGAAAATCCAGATATATTGGCAAAAAAATACTCGAACACGGCTCTTTGGTTCGCTGGGCCGTTCATGGAGGAAATTCTCTTTAGAGGCGCGCTCCTTGGAGCTGTGAAGTGGCGTCAATCGCTCGCGGACATACACCTGACGTCAACGAAGTATAAAGCCTTCGCAGGCCGTTTGCGCGCTATTCCTCGCCCTTGGATTTTGAACGTGGTCCACTCAGCCTTCTTTAGTGGAGCTCATTTTGTTGCGGCACGTCTTCCCTGGGGAAACGCTTTCGCTTATTCGGGTATCGGTATTATTCTGGGTTCGCTGACATTATGCACGGGATCTCTTCTGCCGGGGATGATGACCCATATGTTGAACAATTATCTCTCATCGTTAGCGCGTTCAAACTATTCCCAATTTCAGGTCATCGTAAAGTGCCTTCCCATCGTGTCTGCCGCGCTTATTTGGGTGATTCATCGAACTTGGAAAGAGCCGAAGGCTTTGGCCCTTGATGAGGCGGACTCCCCGCTGATCAGAACGGATGCCGCGATTCATCCTTTTCAGACGGTTACTCTGAGCGGGGGCACCGTAGAAGAGCAGGAGATCGTTCGCCAAGCATTGCGCGAACTGGAAGCCGTCGTGGCTCCCGAACTTGCCGTACAAATCCGCGCCATCGTCATCGATCATCGGCGCCATGTGATTCGCCGTGTCGGCTTTCAGAGCAAAGGCGGGAATGTCCTGATGCTGGATCGATTGGCCATCCGAGGCGACTTGAAGAAAGCGATTTTGTACCATCTCGCAAAAGCCACGTATGAGTCCAGTCCGGAAACTCGATCCTATTGGCGTCGCGCGGTGAAGGTTCCTTGGTATCGGTACGTGTTCAGTTTGTGGACCTCCGCATTCTTCACGCTCATGATGCTCGGCGCCACAAGTATTCCAGCCCTTCCGATCTGGCTCACCAGATTGTGCGCCATCGGCTGGGTGGCCGTCGTTCCTCTCAGTGGTCTTCAGTTTGCCGCCTTGGCCGCGCGATCGCGTAAAAATCTTTCCGATTTCTTGGACGCCAACTCAAGTCTATCGCGAAAACAGGATTTCATCACCAGCTTCAAGTATTACGCGTTGCGCAAAAATGTATTCCGCACGCGCGCTCGTGACAATGCCGGCATCAACCGCCGCTTCCTTGCCGTCAGGACGGCTCATCAATTCGCATAAATCCCCGCAGCATTTCTAATAAAATCGATGCATGACCAAGATCGTTTTTAAACTTCTAAGGTAAGAAGGGCCGCTTTATGGGTTGTTCATGGTAGCGGCTGGGAGGATCAACCGACGATTTGAAATTCGTCCTTCAACGATCGTGGGGGGTGGGCGTGGGGTATTCGCTTGTGTCCCTATGGCGCAAGGGGAGAGGCTGCGTGTCACGGGTTACGTAGTTCGCCGAGGGTCGCTGTCGGACAGATGTACCCATTATGCTGATCCTTATAAGTTCCGAGTTGGAAGAGATCTCTTGATTCCTACCGGCTATGGCGGACTGATTAATCATTCGACAAGGCCGAATCTGGTGAAGGTCCTCTCCGGGAAGAAAGTCTTTCTGCAGGCACGGCGAGCCATCGCGGTCGGGGAAGAATTGTTTCACAAATATGGGGATAATGCCGTGAAACGATTCCGACGGAAAAAATAATGAGTGATGGCCGAAAGACGGCGGCCGAGAAAATAGTGCCTGGCACTATTTTCGCTGCTAAGATGCATTAAAATTGGGATCTATAAAGTGAAAAAATTATCGACGATACTAATTGGATTTGTGGGCATCATGATGGCGATTTCGGTTCAAGGTCTTCGGGACATTGTTGGCCCCTCCGACCTGGGTATTGTTTTGGGGAATGCGGTCGATGTGTCGGGGCATCCTTCTCCCCGGCTTCAGGGACGGATCGACAAGGCTCTTGAGCTTTATAAAGCCGGGATGTTCCCCATTATTTTTGTCAGCGGCGGCGTCGGCAAGGAAGGGATCAGCGAAGCGCGGGTGATGGCGGAAGATTTGGAGCATAAGGGCGTGCCTGTTCAAAACATCGTGATGGATGAATCTGGGAATAACACCTTTCTCACGGCACAGCATGCGGCGGCGTATATGAATGCGCGGGGAATAAAAAGAGCCTTCGTGGTGTCTCAGTTTTACCATTTGACGCGAAGCCTTCTGGCCTTCCATCGTTTTGGAGTCTCAACCGTTTATCATGCTCACGCCAGCTATTTCGAATGGCGCGACATTTATGGACTATGCCGGGAAGTCCCAGCATTGTTCTATTATGTTTTCAGGTCCTATCGCATCTGAGCTAAAGGATGAATTAAGGAGGAGTTATGAATATCATCGTGAGTCTGATCATCAACACGCTGGCCGTATTGGTAGGGTCTTATCTGCTGAAAGGCGTCAAGGTGGCCGATGTGACGACGGCCGTCGTCGTCGCGATCGTCCTGGGACTGGTGAATAGCGTCATCAAGCCGATACTGGTTGTGCTGACTTTTCCGATCACACTTCTGACCTTGGGGTTGTTTCTCTTGGTGATTAACGCCCTTATGATTCTACTGACCGCCAAGCTCGTCCCTGGATTTCGCGTCGAAAGTATTTGGTGGGCGATGGGATTTAGCATCGTCATCTCGATCGTGGGAGCCTTTTTGGGAATGTCCGTCTAAGGTGATCTATAAATGGGTTTTGAAGAAAACGGCGGGTTGGGTGGCGCGTTATCCGCGCGCCTCTTTTTGTGTCGTGATTGGGTATGTCGGTCTATCGTTTTTTGAAGTGATTCCCGTGATTGAAATTGTGTCTGATTTCGTCGTTGTCTTGTCCTACGTATTGATCCGCTTATATGTGGCGAAAAAGCACAACGATGGTGAGCCGATCTGATCGGTTGACGATTCGATTTTAATGTGGCACGATTTTTTTTTGTTGCCCAAACGAATCCAACATCAAGGAGACAAACCGATGAAAAAAATCAGACTGCTCGCGATCGGATTAGGAATTCTCGGATTTTCAATCGCGCCCAATGCCTCCGCCGCCGGAGGCCGACATCCGCATCTCAATGCCGCTAAGATGCATTGCGAACAAGCCTTGAATCAGCTCCGCATGGCCTACAACGGCAAGGAACAGTTTGGCGGCGATCGCGCGAGGGCAGAACAGGGCATCCAGCAAGCGATTGAAGAAATCAACAAGGCTATCGAGTTCGCCAATCAGCATCCCGGCTAATTTCTATCATTTGAATCCCTGGCGTCCCATAAGCCTTAAAAAGGCAATTGGGATCGCCTTTGCTTTCGGCGTTGTCGCTTACCTGAGACAATCGAGTGCCGACCACTGGGTTCGTGTCCTGGATGACGCCAACCTAGTTTTTCATGAAGCGGGGCATCCCATCTTTGGGATCTTCGGGCCAACTCTTGGGCTTTACGGAGGCACGCTTGGACAATTGGTTTTTCCGGTCGTTGCCGCCGTTCATTTTTATCGGGAACGGAGCACGGCGGCATTCGGATTATGTTTGGCATGGTTTTTTGAGAACTTCTTAAATATCGGCCGGTACATGTCGGACGCGCGGGCGCAAGTTTTGCCTTTGGTCGGCGGAGGCGAGCACGACTGGACGGCAATCTTTTCAAATTGGGGCGTCCTGCCTCATGATGTTCAGATTGGCTCCTTCGTTCAAGGTCTCGGGTGGCTAGGGATCCTCGGCTGCGGCCTCTGGCTCGTTATCCGCGCGGTCCCAGAAACGGGGAACTTTTCTAAGAGTCACGAGTTACGTCCGTAGGTCATTGCTCAATCCACTTATCGCGCGGGAGATTAAATCATGGCAAATCGCTTGGTCGTTATCACTGGAGCAACGGGGAATATCGGCAAAAAGATCTCAGAAACCCTGCTCGCAAAAAAGATCCCGATTCGGGTCGTGGCGCGTCACGCGGATAAGCTGCAGGAATTAGTCGCCAAAGGCGCGGAGGCCATTGTCGGTTCTCTCGACGATCAGGCCACGATGGCTAAAGCATTCGCCGGCGCCGATGCCGTCTTCGCGATGATTCCTCCAAATTTCGTCGTCCCAGATTTTCGCGCCTATCAAAATAAAGTCGGGGAGTCGTTGGCTCAGGCCATCCAGGCCTCCGGCGTAAAGTACGTCGCTAACCTCAGCAGTTTAGGCGCCCACCAACCCGGCGGCCTTGGCCCAATCAATGGCGTTCACGATCAAGAACTGCGGCTGAATAAATTAAGTGACGTGAACGTCCTACATTTGCGTCCGACTTACTTTATGGAAAACCAACTGATGAGCCTGGGTATGATCAAGCAAATGGGAATTAACGGATCCGCCATGCGCGGAGATGTCGCATTTCCGATGATCGCCACCGCCGACATCGCCGCCGTGGCCGCTGAGGCACTGGAAAAAAAGGATTTTAAAGGGAAGTCTGTTCTGGAGCTTCTCGGCCCGGCGGATATTTCTCTTCAGGAGGCCACGGTTCTCATTGGAAAAGCCATCGGAAAACCCGACCTTAAATATGTTCAATTTTCATATGAGGACACTCAAAAGGCGCTGTTGGGGATGGGATTCTCCCCGGACTTGGCTCGCCTATTTGTGGAAATGTCCAAGGGTAGTAACGAGGGGCTCATGAAGCCGACCCAGGCCCGCTCCGCTAAAAATACCACACCCACCACCTTCGCAGAATTCTCAAAGGTCATTGCCTCAATCTATAATCAAGGTTAGGGCACATAAATTGTTGAGGAGGATCTTATGAATCAAGTTCGAGCCAGTCATATCCTTGTTGAAGATGAAGCGACGGCCAAGAAACTCAAGTCTGAGCTGGACGCCGGCGCATCCTTCGAAACTCTAGCCCGCGAGCACAGCTCATGTCCGTCCAGCGCGAAGGGGGGAGACCTCGGCTGGTTTGGAAAAAGCCAGATGGTGAAGCCCTTCGAAGAGGCGGCCTTTTCCACGCCGGAACACAAAGTGAGCAATCCCGTTAAAACCCAATTCGGCTACCATCTGATCAAAGTGACCGGCGTTCGCTGATCCATTAGAAGCCGGAAGATAAAATCGTTTCGCACGCATTCAATCTACCTAAATAGCGGTATGATGTGAGTAGACCTAAATGCGCCCATTGAGGGTAATGACGTCGCGAGGAATGTAATATGCCAAAGTTTGATGCCGAGATCGGATGGATGGATAGTTATCGAATGGTGCTTTGTACCTGCGAGCACCATGAACAAAGTCACAGACCCATCAGCCGCAAGTGCAGCCTCTGCAGCTGCGCGGCTTTTGCGCCGCCGAAGCCGGGAGAAATTACGACCGCCGCCGTTTCCAACGGCTGAGCCTATCGGGTCTTTTCGGCTAATTCAACCCTCGGTGTGTCAGGGTTAATGCGTCGGCTGGTTTTTTCGAGTAATACGCGGACCGGGAATATAATCGCCACCCAAAATTTCATGCAGGGCGACATCCATGGCATCGAGCGTATAGGGCTTGCTGACATACGCCTGAATCAGCGATTGTGAAACCGCCGGAAGGTGCTTGCGTAGTTCATCCCAGACAGGGGCTTTCGCATCGAGAATCCCCGAAGACATAATGACCGGAGGTTTCTGCATCCCGGGGTCTTCCCCCAAAATCCTTAGCAGGTCAGCGCCGGATCCGTCCGGCATTAAATAATCCAAAATCACCAAGTCCACTTTGTCGGTTGTTTGCAGCTGAGCGATCGCCTGCCGACAGCCGTAGGCCGGCGTCACGCGGTAGCCGAGAATTTCCAAATAGCTCGTCAGCACCTCGATCACGTACATATCGTCGTCGACGATCAGGATGTGCGGCTTGGCCATGAGGTTTCCGTTTTTCATTGGCTCTATTTACCCCATGGAATGTCCTGCGTCAACAGAAACTTTACAACTGTTTACACGCCGTATCGCATTTGTCTCGTTTTTAGGCATGAAATGTGGGTGTAAATTTATGAGCTGGGGGCCTGCTTTGAGATTCGATGAAAAAATGTAATATTCCCGTAACATCAAGAGCGCATAATAGTCTTATGGGTCACTTCGTCATCATGCATTGTGAGGCCCGCCAATGAATGTCGAGGAGCTTTATGCGAAGGCGCGCGATGTCATTCGTCACAGCGATCCAACGGGCATTACGATAGAAAACGCGGCTCCCTTCATCGAAAATGTCATGATTTATCTTCGTCAAATGGGAGGGTGGTTGCCGCCCGCGTATGGCTCCATGGGTTACGCCGACGCGGAGGTGATTGATTGGATTCGCCGCCTTAAATTTCAATCCGAAGGCGTCCTGAAGAATTTCCCCATGGGTCTAGAAGCGCTCAGTCGAGAGCTCGATCATTTCTGCCACTTTTTGGCGGACCATTACCCGGTGGCTGCGGAACGGTCCTCAGACGCCGACTATTAATAGGAAGGGAACTCCATGCAAATCACGCTGTCCGATGAAGAGTATCGCCGGCTCGCCACGCTTACATTCCTGGGGGAGTGGATGGTCAATGCCGTTCGCAAAGATCCGGATCCGGCTTTTGAGGATACGGCCGCCAAGGTCTATGCCTTCGCCAAAGGGACGCCTATGGAATTGCTGACCTTTTTTGACCGGAATAAAGAAGATTGGGCGGCGTCGGAAAAATTGGAGTCGGAGGCGCAGGCGTTAATCGATGAATACGACGATAAGACCTTTTGGGAAGAGCTTACGGCACGTTTGACGGAGCGCGATCTCATCACGACGCACGGGGAACGCGCCGTTGGCGGCATGCGCCCGGATCAACGCACGCGCGCCGCTAAATCCATTGCCAAAGCCTACACGCATGAGTTTGAAGAGTACGGGTTGGATCGGTTCTTTGTCGACGACAAAAATTAGAAGACGGGTTGCTGGGGTTTTTGGGCGAGTTTCTGGGCGTCGACGTTGTCCGACGAAAAGTTCGGCAAATCCGCCAGCCCGTCATCATCCACAGGCTCGGGCTGTTTAGCGACCGGCTGAGGTTCCGGTGTTTCTTTGTGGAGCATCGCCTGATGGCAGTCGACCATTGCTTTTAAGCTTTCCGAATCCGAGGGATTGCGTTTCAGGATGGCATCGTATAGCAGGATGGCCGTCGCATAGTCGCCGCGCAGTTGATAGCGTTTGGCGAGCCGGACCGAAGGGTCCATAATATCGTACGGCAGAGCCACTCCTGTGCGTTCGCCGGCGTGAAGCTGGCTCAGCGCTCCGGTAGCGACGATAAAGAAGAAAATCCAAATGGTGTTAGCTTTCATCTCACTCTAAGTGTAGAACTCAATTGTGACATTCATGTTAAATCTGAAAGATCAAATAGAGCGCCAGGTATATTAAAATAGGCCGATGAAACGACCCCTTCGCAGCCCATGCTTAGCTTCTCTGATCCTGACATTAGGGATGTCGAGCATCGTTCAGGCCAAAAAGCACCCTGCTGCGCCGCCGCCCCCCGAGGGAGCGGTATGTGACTCGCCTTACCCGGATCCGCAAGGAAACGTTTCTTTTACCTGCCATGGGTTGACGGACGATCAGCTTCGCCTGTTGCCGAACCTGACCACTCTGATGAACCGGGTGCTCAATGCCGGTGTTGACGGCCCGCGGTTGGATGCCCAATCGGATGCAATCGTGAAATCGCTTCAGGCCGGTCCTGCGCCTGTCCCGACCGCGATTTCTCAGCCGATCGTTCTTCCATCCACAACCGTGGCGTCCATTCCCATCGAAAATAAGAAACCCGAAAAAGAGAAGCCGAAGGAAAAGGAAAAAGAAATTTTCACCTACGATTACCGCGGCTACAAAACCTCTTCGCTCATCGGGCCGATGTTAATCCTTGGCGATAACGGTGAATCCAAGGAGTACCAGAAATTGCTGACTCTGCAAAAGGCCGGGGAATGGAAGAAGCTGCTCAAGGATTCGAACCACGAAATTAAGAAAGTTCCGGACTGGCTGACTCCCTATGCGTTTAAGGCGGTGGCGCTGCAGCATCTAGGGGATAAGCCGGGGGCGATCGCAGCCTTGGAATATGTCGACCAGCATTCCGCGGGGAATCCCGACTACGACCAGGTGCGACATTTACTCCATCAGCTCAGTCCTGCAACACCATAATCCAGAAGACGAAACGCCGTCAGATATGCTCTAATCGACAGTCTTAAAACCAGCACAAGGAGCTCTTTATGGGAAGCAAGAAGCCGAAGTGGTTGATCAAACAGCAGAGAAAAAAATTGACGGATGCTCGTCGAATAGCTCGGGCGAAAAAGCCGGGCACCAAGGATTTGGGCGTGCGGCATTTGGGTCGTCATGGCGGCAGCAAACAAGGCCACGGCGTCTAACCTCGGAGGTCCTATGCGATTGAATCGGCTGACTGCGGGGTTGTTAATGGCAAGTGTCGGATTAGCGAGTTGTGTGACCAAATCGTCCTATTTGAAGCAGGTTCAAACCGCCGATCAGCTCGCCGCGCAAAAAGCCGCGCTCGAAGTTCAAAAGAATACCCTGGATTCCGAGAAAACTGCCTTGACCAGTCAGCTCTCCAGTACTCAGAAAGATTTGGCCGCCACCAAAGCGGACAATGAAAAGCTTCTAGGCAGTCTCGAAGCCAAAAAAGGCGAGCTCAGTCAGCGCGTCGCCGATCTTTCTCGTGAGAATCAGGATCTGGCGCAAAAACTTCGCGATACCGAACAGGCCAAAGAAGCTGAGATCAATAAACTCAAGGGGACCTACGATCAGCTCGTCGGTAATTTAAAGGACCAGATCAACGCGGGGCAGATTCAAATCACCCAGTTGGCCGGACGCCTCTCGGTCAATATGGTCGACAAAATTCTGTTTAATTCCGGCGAAGCCAACGTAAAACCCGAAGGGGAAAAGGTTCTCCTGCAGGTGGGCGCGGCGCTGAAGAATGTGCAAGACAAAGCCATCCGCGTGGAAGGCCACACGGACAATGTTCCCATCGCGGGTTCGCTCAAGGATCGCTTTGCCTCGAATTGGGAACTTTCGACCGCGCGAGCCACGGCTGTCGTGCGTTATTTGCAGGACAAAGCCGGGATTGCCGCCGACCATTTGATCGCGGCCGGCTACGGAGAATATCGGCCCATCGCGTCGAACGCAACGCCCGAAGGTCGCGCTCAGAATCGACGGATCGAAATCGTTTTAGTACCCGTGGAGAACATCGCAGTTTCCACCACAACCGCCAAGTAGGCAGGGCCCAGAAAAGAATTGGTCCTTCGGACTATAGGTCTACTGGAGCCAGCGCAGTACAATTGACTCAAGAATCAAAGGGGATGGTCCCCTACCATATCTAAGTGCGGCGACGTCGCCCGCGAATCTAGAACCGAGACGTTCTACCAAAGGGAAATTGGTCGGACGTCTTTTTTATTTTATGCGAAACGCTTTAACTCGATTCATCGCCGCCACCTTATCTTTTACGCTTCTGGCCAACACCTCCGGAGCGGAGGGATGGTCGCGCGCGCAACCTCATATTTCCAATACGCCGCTTTTTTGTTTTGCGAATCAGGCTTTTTCCCCAAGACCTGTCTATATCAACGGCCCGGGATCCGTGCAGCACGTGGTTCAGAACGAATTAGCCCTGAAAATTATTGAGCAGACCCGGCTTGTGAGCGGCGCAGCCCAGTCCTCAAATGGCAAAAGCAATATTTCAGACCTCTTTATAGAAATGGTCGGTCCTCTTTTTCTGGGCGCATCGCCAGAGGATCGCCAGGCGGTCATTGCCTCTTTGTCTCAAATTGGCGATTCCGGATTTGGCACCACCATTTTAGGACCATTGATTCAGCCGTATGAGCGGCGTTTGGCAGATTTCAAACGGAATAATGAGACGGAGGACATAGAATTCCTCAGCAGGTCCTATGCCTCAGCCGTCTTGCCATCAACTCTCGGCACGATCATCCAGAATTTTTTGAATGACCTCAGTGCCTTAAATGATGTCAAAACGACTCCTGCCCCCTCCGTGATTTCAGAGACGCCATCATTTCCCGCTCCTGCCGTAGTTCCACAGCCAATATCCCAGAAAGCGGATTTCTCGAACCGGACTAAAATCAGGGTTTATAGAGGTGTTATCGTTGCGCTACTTTTAGGCGTCATTATTCCATTTGCCGTATTGCTCACCCCACATAAAGGGAAAATAGCGCTGCCGCAAAAAAAAGATTCTCAGTCATCGTCCCAGCCCGCATCGGACCCACCTCAACCTGCACGGCCTGCCGTTGTCGCACCAGCGGTGCCCCAAGCGCCCCCGGCGCCCGAGAAAAAACAAACACCGACAAAGACCATGCAGCCGGAATCAGCTTCACGGATGTCCGTGCCTGCGCCCGTCCCGGCATCGCCCATTCGAACCGTCGCCATTGACGCTGGTGCTTTAGGAAATGCGATGGGTGCACTTGCTGGTGTTCATAGCCAGGATGCGGATATCCAGCAGGCACTTGATCTCCTATCAAACCAGTTGGACCTGGCCCGGAAAGGGATGTCCCGTCAAGGCAGCATCAATTTTCAAGAATTGGCGAAGATGAAAGAGTCCGTCCGAAAATTAACGGATATGACAGGCTCGTCGGATAAAAGCATTTCTCGCGCTTTGTCTGTTGTGAGCGCAGCACTCGACTCCGCGCAGGATGTCGCGGCTACGTCCAAGGGCAAAGGTCTAGCGGCGGTTCTTTTTCCCTTCTTTTGGCTGGCGGGCTGGATTCGAACACGACGAAACCAACCGATCGTGTCTTCCCTCTTCGCACGGGAACCGGCTTTCGCAGGCGTCGGCAGCCCGATGACTCGCACCGAACAATCGAATTTCTCCACGGTCCTCGAGAGTATCGGTAAAACGGCTCCGGTTGCCAAAGCGGCCGTTAAGAATCTCTTTTGGATCATTCCGCTCGTCTTTGCTTTGGGCAGCTACTTGATGGGTGGTGTCGTTGATGTGCCGATCTACAACCAAGTGTTTTCGGCGTTCCAGAGTTTTGTTCACCTTTTAGTCGCGCACGGCCAGGTTCCTATTATTCACAGTGTCGCCATCGTGGGGCAGGGTGCGCTCGATATGGCAATCAAAGTCCCTTTCATCGGGATGGTTGGGGCTTTGGTCGTTTTCGGTATGGTGCGTTGGGCTTTAGATGTGATCTGGATTTCGATCGCGACGCCTTTGGCCCGACACCGAGGATGGCCGCTTCTCCAGGGTCGTGTCACCTGGCTCTCCAATAGTGTAGAGATACTTGACGTCCTGGAGTCCCATTACCCCGCCTTCACACATCCGCAAACCGCGGCTCAGTTGGAGACCTTGCGAGAGACGCTCGCAAATCGCGGGATGCTCGATACGCCCATGATGTACGACCTTTACCGGACGCTGCAGCAGGCGGAACGGGCGGAACTGGCCCGACAGAAACTACTGGAACGTTCACAGCAGGGGGAAACCTCAGAAACTGTCACCCTCACGGGACTTTTGCGCCACTGGAGCCTTCACCAAGTCCAGGAAATTCCCATGATCTTTTATAACTTTCTGCAATTGAACGTTTTGGTCGATGGGTTTAGGAGAGATCATGGGTTTAATAGGACCTTTCGCACGGAGCTAGATGATGAGGCCGCCGGGCGGCTCGTGCGGCAGGTAAAAGCGCAATGGCTAGAGGGCGACACCGCTACACCCCTTGCCGCCGCCAATCCCATTTCGCGCCTCCAGGCCGGCCTGGCTCGTTCCGTGCGAAGCCGTTCACTCACGGCCACTCCTGAAAAATTGGTCCATCATTTTTGGTCCGAAATTTTCATTTTTCGCTGGGCGCAAGGACTCTTGCGCAAACGGTCCATGATGTTTGCGATCGGTTGGATGGGCGGCGGATTGCTTCAGCGCGCACTCACGGCGCAAACCCTCAATTCGCCCTTCTTCGGCCTTTTAGCGATTGTTCTTTTGATCAACCTCTTGACGTATTGGATTCAAGGCGCTCGGAGATACCGGCAGGCCAACCCGAGCGTCGGGTGGGGCAGCGCATTGCGTGCGGGCATCAGGAATTTCTACGACGCAGATTCTCAGTCGACAGGCTTAACCCGCAAGAAATGGAAGGCCATTAGAGTAACGGCTGTTGTTGTTGCCGCGATCCTTCTGTGGGTGGCGATGTCCCTCTGGGCGCCGGATCTTAATGTCATTCATCTGGGTTCCTGGACACTGCCGTTGCAAATTCGTTCGGCGCTGGCTCCGGTCCTTACCTCCGTGGGGCTGAGCTTAACGGGTGTTTTCTCTGGCGCTAGCCAGAAAGATTGGCTAAAGAAGCGGAACGCGGATCTGGACGATTGGGCACAGGCATTGTCTCCTGAATTCCTGCATGACCCGAGAGCTCAGGTTCTCATCGAACAGCTATCGGTGACTTATGGAAAGCGGGATGCGACTCAACTGCAGCGCATGTTCGGGGAATCGAAGATAATCCCCGGCTTCACCGTTGAAAATGTACGAGCGGTTATGGATCAGATGGCGGTGCTTCAAACTTCTGAAGCGGCGATTCCTCTCATTTCATTTCTTCTGCAAGACATCGCCGACGGCCGTCTGCCGCACGGTACGCCTCAAGCTCAGGCCGAAGCGCTTGCAGTTGATCTCTTGGAGCGGCTCGAAGGCGCTCCACGCGAGGCCGCTCTTCAATTAATTGCCGACCGACGCGATGTTGAAGGCCGACTGCGAGGGGCAGGCCGCAGCTTCGGGTTGGGATTGGTCGCTTTAGGCGACCCGGAAACCTTGCGGATGTTTGCTTTAAGCGCAAAGTCCATGTACAAGTTAACCCCTCTGGAAATTTGGCCGTTGCTGTGGCTGGGCAAAGAGGGAGATGCCCATGTCTCGGCTCATCTGATCGTCGGACAAGTGGACGCCTTTGAAGGGGACATGATCATTCATGCGGCGCATTTTGTCGACAGCCATCCGGGTATCCCGGCGGAAGCGATTGCCGCCGATCTCCACGATTATGTTCAAGCGCACGGTTTGTCAGCGCATAAGGCTGAGATCCTCTCCGATGCATTTCTGCATGCGATTCAGAATGGGAAAGAGAATTGGCAGGGCATCGACGCCATGCAGACCGCCGCGCGCCAGGCCACTGTCATGACGGATTTACTTTTAATTCCCGAAGAACAAGTTCTCGGCCTTGGCGATCGAACGGGTAAAATTTTTGGTGCGGTCTATCACGGGCATTACAAAACCCACGACGAACAAGAAAGTGAGCGCTTAGCATCGCGTGAGCATTTCTTAAATCAGACAAGAGGCACGAAGGAAGAAAAACACCCTTCACTTCCCGCGTGGGCCAAATTTTCGGAAAAATTTTCGACAACAATTGACAAATGGCTGGGTGACTGGAATTTAGTAAATCCCGGAACTCATGTGGAAGCGGCGTCACCGAAGCCCGCGAGTGGCGCTGGAGGGTCCGGAGGCGGTGGGCCGCCGGCCGGCGGAGGATCGGGAGGAGATGACAAAGGTCGTCTTCTTCACCCCGTCATGGCCGTGGCGGCGATGGCTCCTATTGTCAAAACGGTCCCAGCGAAGACGCCTGATGATACCCCGATGAATCCCATCGAGAAAAATGTATCAGACTTGGAGACATCCGATACACGGGCACTCGTTGCGGATGTTGTTGTGTCGGCCGCAAAGGCCGCTGTTGCTCCGTTGGATGCGGTTTCCGTCGCAAGCCGAGCAGACGCAGTGCCTGAGGAGTCGGGAGCCGTTGCCGCTAACGATGTCCTTGGCAAAATCGATCAACAGCAAAACGATGTGGCGGCATTGAAGGAATCCTATGAGAAATCCAGCAAAGGCCATCCGTTGCCTTTTACCGTCGGCATTTATCCAAAAATAATTGAGGTCGGCCCTTTTGTGACGGGAAATAAAGAGGACTTTATTCGGATTTTCGGGGAAGTGAAAATTCCACTTCCGGGACGGCCTCTGAGGCACCACGAAGCTCGGAAAAGTCTACTCGATGGTGAAACAAAAACTGAAAAATCATTGGCGAGTACGGAAGAGACACGTCAGCCTATCGTCGAACAGATGATGGCGGTGAATCGGTTGCAGGCGATCAAGACTCTGGCGGACGAATCTTCCCGCTTGGCCGCGCAGGTTCGCGATCATGCCCAACAGCAACGACAAGCCAATCGGATGAGTGGTTGGGATGCCGCCAACGCGGATACCGTGGCCGACAAAGAGCGGGATGCATCGCAAATCGAGGCCGAAAAGCAAGCGACATTGCTTGAATTCGCACGTCTTTCCGGCCTGCCCGCCGATAAACTCCCGCCCGGCATCCTGACCAAAGACGGACTGGATCGGCAAGTTTTAATGAAGTACCTGACGGGTCAGTTAAGCCAGGCGAATGAAACTGCTGACAAGCCGGCAGATACCAAAAAAGGAAACACTTCGAAAGATAAAAAAGTGCCCCCCGAAAAGACAGCACCTAAAGCCTATGATCCGAAAGCTCAAGAAACGGTTTTGGCTCTGGCCGGAGCCCTGGACCGTGCCGAGATGCTGGTCGAAGGAAATATTCGGAAAATGGGCAAATGGAATCCATTGCCCGCTCACTTGATTGTGCGTGTCGCTCCTAGTATTTCGCGTCCGAGCCTCTCTCATTTGCTGGCGAAGTATTCTTCTTTCGGCACGGTAAATTGGGATTACGACCCGATTGAAAAACTGGATTGGGAAAAAGAGCCTGGCAAAATGAAGGATGCTATCGACGCGTTCAATCTGGGCCGCGGCGACACCTTCCGAAGCGCCGTTCGGTCAGCCCATGATTTGCTTCATGCTCGGGATGCCGTGACGATCGCCCAAGGCAGACTTGAGGCGGCTCGCGAGGCCATCGCTTCGGAAACTCGCGCGGCGACGTCCCAGGTTCAGGATCTCGAGAATTTTGACGGCGCCGCTCGCGATCTGGTTCAGGCTCAGCAGGACATGCTTTCGGCGGAGCTGTCACTCATGAAATCAGGCTTTGAGGATACTGACATTGAATCTGTTCTGATGTTCGATTTGACAGATTCTTCCATTGATGTACAGGTGGATAGAGTTTCCGCCATTGCCGTTACTCGATTCTTTAAAGAGATCGCGGACCAGCTTATGCCAAACGATGAGAAGAGCCAAAAGAAACTTAATGAAGATCTGAAGAAAGCGGCAACGCAATCAGCGCATCGAGAGCCTTACGTCAAATTGAAAAAGGAAATTGATGCCTTTGATCAAGACGCCGCCTGGGCCAAAAAACCAAGCTTAGAACGCTATTCCGAATTGTTGAGCAAGATCGAGCAATTCGACAAGAATATAAAGCACTCGTCAAAGCATCCATACGGCGATCTCCTAAGCCAGGTCAACGCGTTTGATAAGGATTTTAAGAAAACGGAAGAGGCCAAGCGCACGAAGGATCCTTATGGCGATCTGATGGGGGTTATTAATCACTTCGCTCCTTATGATGATCTTATGCAGGATCTACGCAGCGCAGCATCCAAACCACTTTGGGATGAGAAAGCGGAAGCGAAAAATACGGATCCGCTCCATGAGGTCATGGCGGCAAACCATTCGCTCCCCGACCGCGACAAGCTTTCAACGGACGCTCCTTCAACCTTCCAGGTGACGACGCCGAAAACAGCCGGAGCCACTCCGAACTTGGCCTTCACCACCTCCAAAACTCAGACGAGCATTTACGCGTTTACCGATTTGGATGGTCGGGGCAATAAATGGCCGTCTGGTACGGCGAACTACCCAGTCAACATGACGCTGGTTCTGAATGGGAAAAAGATTAGTTCCGCCATGCATGATTATAAGGAAGCCTACGAAGCGGCCCAAAAACAAGACGCCATATCGAACGATAAAGACTACGACGCGCGCGTCGCCGATTTGAAGCTGGAGTTTGCATCTCTCAATATGCAGATCAGTTATTTGCAGAAAGAGAAGGCACTGATTGTCGACGCGACCAAAGTCAAAGGAGCGGATGTCTCGACCCTCAATCAGGATGCCGCGTCCCTGGACCAGGAGATCAATCGTCTGTCGGGTGAAAGCGCGCAAGTTAATTTGAAGCTCAGAGGAAACGCCCGCGAAGGATCAGCCAATCAAGCGCCTACGTATGACCTCTCAGTAGCTGAATACAGGTTGGCGGCTGCCGCCAGTCGACTCAAAGAGGCGGATATCAAACAATTGCCCATTGGCGTCACCGGTCAATATGGAACGACACGCCTGGTGGACCCTCATGCTTTTATCTTTAACCCGTATACCATAGGGCTAAATGATGTTTTGCTTAAGCCGGTGCTTAAACCTATGGTCATGCCATTGGTCAAAGGCGTGGGTGCCCTTTTCCATCATCACTCGACTGAAAAATCAGACTTGGATCTGGCCCAAGCCCAATTGCATGCCGAAGAACGACTCAAGCTGACTAAAGACAATTACCAGGCCTCTTCGGAGAAGCTGGAACGCGCCAAGCATCGCGTTCACGATGCCGAGGAGGTGCTCAATGAGGCAAAGGCTTCCGAAAAAACCTCAGGTGACACGCTGGAGACGTCACGCGCCATTTTATCGGCTGAGCGGGATATGTTTGCGGCCACTGAAAATCTGATAAAGGCTCAGCAGCATTTTGATTATTGGAAATCTAGCAAAGATCAATACGACCAGATCTTGGCCGCGGTAGGTCCACAGAAGCCGGCAGATCTGAAGAATAAACCGGCCAATCCGGATGAATTGGCATTGACAACTCAATTGTTCAAACTATGGTGGGGCCAAGGTGCTTCCCAAGAAACGTTGGACGATCGTGAACAAGCTTTGGCTGTCGATGTCGCCAAGGATCGAAAGGGCGACAGCCACTTTCTGAATAGCCCTTCTCTCGTGGCCTCTCCCGTCGTGGCACGAGATACCACTGGAGATCGCCCGATCAATACGCTTTTCGGCGGCGGGGGATGGAGCGGCACCCTAAGCCCTTCATCTCAGGCCAAACAGGAGGAAAATGTCGTTAAAGAACTAAAGAAAGTCTTCGAAGCGCAAGCTCAAAAACGAGCCGAAGATAATGCCGGCGTGATAGCGCAACCCTCGATTGCTTCTCAACTGGCTGCCGCCCAGGCGTTAAAAGATCTTGCGGACCAGCTTATCGCACAGGCCGCCTCTCTTGAAAAACCGGTTGGGAATAAGCCCAGACTTCCAGCCTTGCCAGGGCAGGCGGCCGCCTTTGCCGTTGCGGAACATCAGCTTCGTGTGCGAGCGGCGCGGATGGAAGACGAGGCTTTAGACGCGGCCAGCGACCTCGGATTGAGTGAAAAACAAGCCAAGGATATTCAGCCTTCCAGGGCTTTGCATCAGATCACCAATCTCGATCTTGTCTTTGAAAATCTCAAAAAGGCAAAAATGTCTGCTGCTCAAAAGGAAGACTCCCGAATTCACCATTCTCCCTGGGCGGCTGGTATGAAGCATATCCCCGATCTGAGTTTGGATTTCTTCTATATCAATAGTGTAATGACATCGGGTTCGAATCGGCTTTGGAGCGCGGGTGGCGAAAGCTACACCGGGCCATCGCAAATGCGATTGCCGCCGCATGTGGCTAAGAGCAAGGAAATCAAAACTCAAATTACGACGGCAGAAGACCAGTCTCGAGACGAGAGCATGAAGCGTCAGCTCAGGAAACTTTCCGACAACATCAAATTTGAGAAGGAGGCTACGCTTAAAGCCAAAACGGCCCTTCAGACGGCGCTAGACAAGCATCTGGCTTTCGAAAAAGATGTCAAACGGGACTATATCGATCAGACCGCGATCCTTGATCCAGTGCGACGGGTGGCGGAGGCTCGCCTTGCGTATGAAACGGCTAGTGGAAAACTGCAAAAAGCTGAGCGCGCGCTCCTTGTTTATTTGGATATAGATCCGGTCAAAGATGCCGAAGCTAAAATTCCTGGAACGGCGATCGATGAAGAAGGCGTGCCGGAACTTCCAACAGCTGTTTCCGAAACGGTCATTCCGCTTTCCGCGCACGATGAAGAAATAGGGCGTTACTTCAGACCCTTTGCCAGAGCCGTGACGCGCGGCGACAGCGCAGAATCTGGAGGGTATGCCGATCCAGCCGTGATGGATAGGCTTCATAGTCTCTTGGATTATTATCATCAGCGCCCCGAAGATTGGGAAAAGCTAGTTGCATTGGCTAAAACCGTGGGACTTGATGTCCCGAGGAACGATACTCTCTTATCCCAAGCGCAATCGTTTGATCAGAATCTGTTCTATGCGATCGCCATCATTCAAGGAATTTACCATGACGATCCCCAACATCGGGACATTCCGACTGTCTTGAATCAGGCGTTAAAGGATGGCCCGGAGCGTGTGAAACTTCTCGAAGTTCTTTCTCGGGTTCACGAAAGTCTCCCATGGGGCAAACAACTATTTGGAGAGCAATGGAGAACACTCCAGAGCTATTATGTCGGTTGGATCAACGGGCTTGTCATTGAAAATGTGACGGATCCAAAAAACGCAGTCTGGCCTCAAGTGTCGGCCGTGCTCAAAATATTAACGGCTCCGGAATCTACTAATTCACTCCAAGAAATGGCCAAACTATTCCCAGGAAAAAATCCCTTTGCCGATCGCGTCCAGCTTGTGAGGTTTTTGACGGAGCAAAAGGTTCGAGAGATGAGCCACGAAGGAAAAGCGAAGTTGAACGATGACGCGCTCGCGGCTCAGCTGACGATGGGACGGCTTATCATCGAGAATATCGCCGTAAAAATGAACCTATTGAACGGGAATACATCTCCGGCTGTCCGCCGCCAACTGCTCTCGCTCGCCCTGGACAGCGCCGCGCAATGGATTCCCACTGATAAACCCCACGACCTTAAGAGATTTGTCACGGCTTTCGACAAGGTCAGTGCCGATTGGGGCCCGCCCATTAAAAAAGGTCCGAGCCAAAAAACGAGAAACCCCGTAAAAGCCGATCCGTATAAACTTTTGGACGGCTATGTGGGTTCGCTGGCAAAACAGGCAAAGAAAGAAGCCCCACACATTTTATTAGCGGAAACCACTGTTCCTATTCCTGCTAAACCAACGGCGTCCCATGTGATGACTGTTGTCTCGTTGCCACCGATTCAAATTTCCCACCCAGTCCAACCATTTCCTCTTTCAGCTCCATCCATAGCAGCCCCGGAAAAGCCGGTGGTTCTTCAGACGCCGGCCCAACGTGAAGTCCCGCTGGCGGAGTTGGCGCAAAAATTAGAAAGTGACCTCCATACGTTGGTGGCGCATGTCGATCAAGCGTCAGCGTCCGACGCGATGCCTGAAGGTGTCCGGCGCAAGGCCTACGTGACTCGGGCTTATATCGGCGGTGATGCCCAGGCCTATGAAATGATTGCGACATTGCGTTCTGACGCCATGGATGTTTCAAACACTGTAGAAGGTCTCGAAAAAGAAATTGGGACGCGGTCCATTTCGGCCAAACTGGACTATTATCATCAAAAGATGGCGGTGGAAAAAGACTTGCCGCAGGCCGAATCCTGGCTGCCGGTGCAAGTCCTTGAGGGCGGAACGCCTGTTGTCGTCGCCGAAACCATCGATCCGGCGGGTTGGTTGGTATCCATGGCCTATCGCGAAGGAATCGTTTACGAAAGTCGCTTTCATCAGCTAGCCGATGGAAACGTCATGCGAAGCGATTTTATCTGGCAGTGGGATGAGACCAAAAATGAGTTTGTTTCCGTCGGCGTTCAAGCCAGTCCAAGGCAGTATGGCCATACAAACGTCCGTTATGCGTTTGATAAATATGGTTCTGTTGTCCTCGGAGTCAACGGGGAACTCTTAGAGAAGGGTCACACAGAAAGCGGAGCCGAAAAGGAACAGAAATGGGGCAGTCAAACAAACCTTCCCGGCAGCCAGATCGACACTCCGAAAACGTCGCCATCGAATGAATCGTTTTCCAAGGCCGGTCTGGGGTTGCTCTTGCTGCCGCTGGTGCTCTCTCGTCTCAAGATCCGCCTGTCGCGCAACGCGGGGCTTGCCGCCGGATTCCTGGCTCTAGTCCTGGCCTCGTTCACGGGTTTTGGATCAATTTTCTTGCTGACGGCAATGGGCGCCACGCTAACGGTTTTATTCCCGAATGGCTTTGGACATTCTTTCGCCTTCTTTCCTAAACACAACGTCTTCCAATCGCGAACAGGCCGAGCTGCCTGAAGACCCAAACGACTTCGTGAGTCAGCGCTGACTCCAACCAGGTAGTTCATCCACCGACATCGACGCCGGAAATTTAAAAGCTGAGGAGATCCATGTTTCAAAGTTGCCGACAAATTATTTCTACCGCGCTTTGCTCCGCTTTGATCTGGACCAGCGGGGCGTCGGAGGCCATTACCGCGGCGCGCCTTCAGCCTCCGCAAGAAGTATCCGGCGCCACTTCCAGTCTATTTAAGGGTCAGGCCCTGACTGAACCGTCAACCGTGTATCGCATGACCTTTAGCCGCCGAGACCTTCTGGGCGATTTGCTGGGGGCATGGGCTCTAGCCTCTTTCGGCGAATCTGCCGCCCATGCTCAATCCCGTACCGGCGCCGGAGATTCTTTCGATGATCCTGGCACGATTCGCGCCGGCGTCTACCGGTCGATTGACGATTTGAGTTTAACGACTAGAGCACTCAAGAAAGCGCTTGATCGCTACAATACGGATCTTGATAACGCGATCAAAAACGATGACCTTGCGGATTCCGATTTGAAAGGGATCGTACAAGCTCAGCGAAAATTATTCATCGCGCGCATCGTCGCAGCGCAGATTCCGGTCCCGCTCCTGGCCGAGCTGAGAGAAATAAAAAAGCTGGTCACGATGTCGAGCGATTTAATCGACTCGGGCGAAAATGCGATATCCCGCGTAGCCGTTTTTTCCATAAAAACGTCGCCCCCTCTCACGGATAAGGAGTGGAAATCGACGCGTAAAGAGTGGCTTGCAGCCAAAAAAGACGCCACTTCCTTGATCGGAACGGCGCTGGCGGTTCTAGCGGTCGATTCGGCGCCCGATCCGGAGGAGGCCTATCTGGAATTCAACGTCTCCGGCCTCGGTAAAATGACACGCCAGTCGCCGCCTTCGCCATCCACCAAGAAGAAAGATCCATTGGTCGAACAGCTGAAAGGCCTGCCGCGGGATACGCCGATGGTCCTTTTTAATTCGCCCGATTGCCGAGTGATCCTGGTGAATGCGGGCATGGACCCCTGGACAGGACGGCACTTGTTTTATCAGGAACAATGGTCGCGGCTGCACGGGATTTACTCCTCAAAGCAACCCCCTTATTTTGTATTGAAAAGACGCAAACGCGTGACGGTAAACGCTGCCACGGGTTGTCATGAAGTTGTGGCCGGCTATCGTGATCGGCAAATGGCCGTGCCGGAGGTTAATCTAGAGGCCATTTCCAAGTCCGTCGCATCTTGGGACATTCTTTGGCAGCAAAATCCCGATTCCGATTCTACGGCCCCGGCGATGCAGGAAATGAAGGACGCCGTTGATCGGCTCCAAAAGAGCGTAGAGGCCTTCGCAAAAGCGCTCGATGACATAAAGACGGCAGCAAAGCATTCTCTGGCTGCCAACGACCGGAAAGAGGGCGCGCTCGATTTGGGCCTTCCCTCGGACCTGCGCGTCACTCTTTATGGCTGGCGCGCCTGCGTCAGCTATTCGGAGGAGATCCAAGAATTCGCCCATACGCTTCGTGCGGCAAACGCCGAGGTCCGAGAGACTATGATGGACTTGGGACCGCTCGCCGCTTGGACAAATCTTGCTTTGGAGGGATTGCCGGCCCGGATTTCTCCGAAGGAAGGATTGGATCTTCAAGAACTGGCCGCTGCGAGTTTCAAGACCTTTCATGAATTGGAGGCGGATCCACTGGCGTTCCTGCCTCCCACCGCGTCCGCTTCATGGACGACGCTCTCCAGCGGAGACCCCAATTACATCATTCGCTTTTCTTTTATCAAGCCCGTGAATGCTCCGGTAGAGATGATCCAGGATATTTGGCGGTGGGTGCCCTCCGGCCCTTCATTGAAAGGCGATCTCAAGGCTGCTCCTCGCGTCCTGCGAACCATCACCCGCATCGCGATCGATCCCGAGACGGGTGAGCAGAGACGCATCGAGGAGAAAGCCATTCGCTATACCTTGGGATATTTCGACACACTGACGACCATTTTCGAGAATAACTCCCTCAACAATCCCCTGGGTGGCGGCGACCCGGATTACACTGTCAAACTCGACCCCCGGTTTCATCCCTTTTTCGGCCATTCTGGGCCGCACGGCCGTGCACATGATTTAAGCCGACTTAGGTCTGCATGACAAACCACTTGAGAGCCGGACCGCATCGGATTGCTCGAGCAGTCTAGAGGGGGTTCGCTGAGGGCCCATGGAGTCTTTGGACCTAAGGCCCATTGAAAAATTTTGGGGGTTCAGCTAAACTAAACTGGTCACGCGAAAAGGGCGCGACGGCAGCTTGGTCAGCCAATGTTGACTTCCACCAAGACATAAACGACGACGTTCTGCGAGTTAAGGCGCGGAACGTCTTTTCATTTTCAGCCATCGTCGCTGTTCTCTCATCGTCGATCCTTCCGGCTCCGTCGCCGACTCCTAACTCCCAAATGTCGCTTTCGGGAATTTTTCTCTTGGAGAATCGGTGACTAAAAAAGTCTTTCATCGTTTGACGGCAATTCTTTTAAGCTCCGCTCAGATTTCATGGGCGGCAGATCCAGGACCGATTTCATCCCTGATCCCTCGGCTTGAGCGGTTGCGGCCTCAAATAAGTAGGCTCGGTTCCGAGGCCTTGGGACTCCAGGAGGTGAGCGCTCACCCTCTTTTAAATGACGCCACAAAATTCCCATTTCTAAGCAGAATCGCATCGCGAGATCCCGTGCACATCGGTCCGGTCGATGCGAGCCCATCGGCGGATCTGGATAATTCCCTCCATACATTCCGGCTGGCCGAACCTCAATGGAGACAATTAAAAGTTCTTATTACCGAGATCGAACAGAATTTCGGTTTGGCCCACAATTGGCTTCTTAATCTGGTGCGGCAGCACAGTTTAGCGACGACCGATAAGGCACGGAACAGTTATTCGATCGATATGCAGCTGTATCCAAGTGCATTCAACAGGGGCGTCTTAGCGGCGCTTTGGAGCGCTGTGGCCGAGGTCCTGGATCTGAAAGATGGTATGGAGGCACGCGGCTATGTGATGACCCACGAAAATTACCATCAGCTTTTCCGTTCGGATGAAGGAGCAGATCTGCTCTCAGACTTCCGACGCCCATGGGCCAGTGACTTGGATGGGGAAGAGGCTTTTCTCAGCGCCGTGGCGGCTGCGTGGGGCAATCGGATTGCAGGGAAGCCGAACGATGTCGTTGAATTCGCCGATTGGTACACGGAAGAATTCCTGGTTCAGGCGCTCGAAGCTCGCGAAAACGGCCAGGGGATGTCGGAGATTTTCCATACACTTCTAGAGAACGGCCTGCCCGTGGATGTTCTGATGAGACATCACGTCGATATCAACCAACGCGTAGAGGTGTTAAAGTCATGCCAATTGGATCGGAAAGCATTGCTGGTATCCCGAGGATCGCTGACGATCGTAAGAATGTCCTGGATGTGGCGAATGCCGTTGCACGCCGTGGGCCTTCTCTTGGTGTTCGCAGGCATAGGAAGCTCACATGCTTTAAACATCGCCAGGGGCCTTGGACCGATCCTGCAGACCGCCGCTCAAACGCAGGTTAGCCCGGGTTTGTCCCGGCTCTTAATAGGAGGCATTGTTTTTGCCCTGTTTAATATTTTGCTGTTGAAATGGCTTCCTAAAGAACTGACCCGCATGATCTCATGGAATTTTGAGCGGCCCATTCATTTCCCTCTGTCTTCGGGTCGGGCGATGATCAGGCTGTTTAACGAGTTCCTGGCCAGTGATGAGAGCAGGCATCCCACGTCGTTTGCGTTCGAGGAAAAATTCCTCATTCACATTTCACGATTGGAAGATATCCAGAATTTGTGCCTGCAGCTCATCAGCAGGCGCAGAGCCAATAGGGATATCCAGATTCTTAGAGGCCGGATTCCCGTAAACTTGATCGATACCAAGCGCATTAATGAGATCTTCAAGGCCAACCCGGCGCTGGCCGCCAAAGCGAGCAGCAGGATCGAGGCGCTTATTGGGCCGATGCTGTGGCTATATCGCGGACTCCCATATATGCCGCGCGGTAAACAATCGCTAGCGGGTGGTTCAGCATGAAGATCGTACGGCGAGCTGTACCTCTCCTAATCATCTCGGCGCTGGTTTGGACTACCGGTGGTGCGGCGCAGGCGTCTGCGCTCCTCATCCTGCCGGATACCTCTGTGCTGGCCTCCCAGCGACATTTCCTGCGCAACGAAGAAATGATGCGTCTGGAAACTCAAGCGCTGGCCGACCAGCCCGTCAGCGCCATCGATGGAATCCTTGGAAATCCAATCACGCGTCCCTATTGGATCCGTTGGATCGATCCTTCGCGAATTCTTTTTGTCACGGAATTAGCGGCTACCGGCGCGATGATGCATCAACAAAGCAGCTTTTCCATATCCTCGTTGGCGTTGGCCATCGGAGCGTTGGTCATTGCGCGGGTCAGCCTTTCGTTTGTCGCGTTGACGAACGAGTGGGGACACATCACCGTGGCTGACGGTTTGGGATATAAGAATGCATGGACATCGCCAAATGCTCTCGGAAATCTTTCATGGGCCGAGTGGTTCTGGAGGCTGGTTCCTTTCTCAAGTCTTTGGAAATGGCGCGATCCTTTTGTAAGGGTTCCCGAGCTTGAAAAGCCGGAAACTCCAGAGGCCCAGCGCCACGATCGATTCATTCGAAAAGGTGGTTTTGCTATCGGGACTCTTATCGCCGCACTCCCTCTGTTCGTCGCGGCATGGGCTCTGCCGGTGGTCTCCGCTCCTCTTCTTATCGGTGCCGGCGTGGGCCTGGTCATCGCCGGAATTTCAGATCTGGTTGTCCGAGGCCCCCCCGGGGTTTATAACTGCGGAAATCTCATCTATAGTGGGAAACTTTCCGTCGACCAACTGCTGGAGCTTCTCAAACCATCCCTCATCGATCTTCTCAATCGAGGCAATTACTCCTTCGGCTATTCGTTCATGATTCCCGTCAAACGAAAAGTCCCTAAACACGCGCAAGTACCCGGATTCGAAGTCGGCGATGAGGATGTTATCGTCTGGGAGTACCGCGTCAAAAAAGTGTGGGTGCCCAAGCGGACCGGCGCCGTTGACCTAGCGATGGAGAGCATTAGAAAGGAGATTACCAAAGCTTATGCGGAGGCTGCCTATATCCCCGAGGTGATGATGTTCAGTTTTCATTCACGTCTTGGGACGACCGGGACCGATGGCGAGACCGTGCAGGATTTGGAGGAAGCCGCTCAACCCGGCGTCACGCCGCCGATGGGCCAACCTGAAAATTGGGAACTTCGCCAGGTCCCAGAGATGCATGAGGGTGTCGCCCGAATGGTTTCGCGCTATGTGCTGGTGACGCATGTGTTTCAATTTAACGGCGATGTCAGCGGCACCAAAGCAATTCATGAAGCGCAGGCCGGCCAGCATTCGACGGGCAACACCGATTCTCGCCGTCGGTTCGGACGTTGGTTGGGTTACACCGTCCCAACCGAGGCCAAGCCTCAGGGCCTATTAAGTCGCGCCGTACACATGTCCACAACACCCTTTCGGCTCACTAAGAGGTTCTATAGCCATATCCGCTCAGTTGTGAAAGGGAGCGGCAAAATTGCGCCCGGCGACGCACCTTTGGAAGCCCTACAGCTTAAGATGTACAACACGGAACGACTTTGGTATGCCTCCATTCGGTATGCGCTGTTCACCTACGTCGTTGCCCCGGACGATTCGCGGGATCAGAACCCTCCATTCGAGTTAATTCAGAGATTGAACGGGTTGTATCAAAAAGCGTTCCAGCAATGGGTCAGCGATAAACCGGAAGTGGCGGCAGAGTGGCTGAAAAAGCCAAAAACGCAGGAGGAGGCAAATGCTATTCAAGCGGTGATGGCGGAGCATGCCGCAGACTTCGCCGCGTTTTTAAACCAATCGCCCGAAATCGTGCAAGCCGTAAGCGCCTATCTGCCGACTGAGAGAGAACGTCGGAAGCTGTTTGAAAATTCATCCTTGGCGTATTGGCGCAATACGTTACCCTATGCCGTCCTGGAAGAAATGAAACCGCGTATGGAGGGAACCGAAGCTCTGGATGCATCCGGCACCTTAGATCCTCCGGACAGCGATGTCTCTCGGGTGGAAACATCGCAAGGACAAAACTTAGTGGCCGGTGTTTCTGCGGATGGTAAGGTGATTTGCGTGGCTTCGGACCGCATCGTGCTTCCTCCCCACCTGGTCACGCATCGAGTTCGCATCCAAAGCCATCTAAATTCATCCGTGGTCATCGGGTCTCGCCTCAAAGAACCGATCAGTCTGATGCTGACGCGCGGCATCGGAAATGAGGTGATTACAAATGAACAGGCCCGGCTGGAATTGATCCAGCCCATGCCTGGCCGTAATGGCAATGGCAATGGCAATGGCAATGGAAACGGCAACCATCTACCGGAGCTGCCTCCGCACGAAGGAGTTTTAGAATTGAGCGCCCGTCAGACGGCCGTTCAAATTCCTCTGGTCAATAAGAAGTGGAAGTCGGTCCATGACGGCGAATTGGTGAATGGGTCTATGCCGGTCAATCTCACGGCCGCCACCGAACCCGTGCGCGTTTTAATCAAACAGCGGATTTATCGAGTGGTCAAGGCTTATCTGCATTCAAACGGGTTGCCGGCGGAAGAAATGGATTCCTGGGCCTGGGACCAGGCAGAGTCTTTGTCGCTCGACAGTTGGAATATGACGAAAAGCCAGGATGAGATTCTTCGTGCGATCGCGGATCTCGCCAGAGCCGAGCGGCTGCGCGTTCACCCCGGGAGTTCGGAGCCCTATAAGGTGAATATCCCCGTCGATCACGCCATCGATGGAGTGATCGTAGCGACAGGAAAAACGAAATTAGCTGCTGAAAAATTCGCCCGAAGCCTTGAGCGCAGCACCGGTTTGAAAATCATTGTCTATATCGGGAATGAACTCATTGCTTTATCCGACAAGCATGGGACCGATGTCGAAGGATTTCTGTACGACGTGGGACGCGCCAACCGGCATACGCCATTTATTCTCGCCACAGACAGCGGAGCTGAAACGTATGAGCCAAATATTTTAAAGGCCTATCTTCCATTCGTTACTGAAGAGCTGTTCGGTATTTCCGGCTCGGGCGATAATCAATTGATCGATACATTCGGCCCGGAACGCGTCATGACGACATTCAATGAAGGCAGCAAAACGCAGGATGGTCTGCCGGCCTATGGATCGATGGCTCAAACGTTGGAAGAATTTTCGTTGTTTACCAGCGAAAACATTACCGCGCGATTTACAACAGGAGGCACGGATTGGCGACAGGCGCCCTTTTTCCGGACACCCTTTACGCACGAACAGGTCACCCGCATTTTGCGGCCGTCGAATGATCATTTTGCCAAGGATGTGCCGCAGCGTCTCTTGGGATATACGGCGGCTGGGGAACGTTTGGATACAACCCCCGGACGTAACGAATCGGCCAATTTGCGTCTCGCGGGGCATAGACGGGCGGAACGGCATAAAGAACTCGCGCGAAAAATAGTCATTGCGTGGCTTTATTCCATCGCCGTGATCATCCTGGGATTTAGCGGCGTCGGAATCCTAAGTATGGCTGTGTCGCCGATTATGGGTTTTATCGGTCATGCTGGATTCTTCGCGATAGCACACCTTCCTATCGTAGGGCATTTGACGGTATCTCTGATGCAATGGTCAGGATCCATGATCCATAGTCATCTTCATGGGCTTGCGCCCGCCGCTCATTGGGGCGCCAAGTGGGGCATCCGTCTATTGGATGCCGTCTTGGATGTTGCGATCAGTCTTACGTTGCTCTTGATAAAACGGTGGTACTATTTGAAACGAGGATGGTCGGATACGCAGCTCTTTGAAGGGTTTGGCCTGCCGACGTACTTATTTATTTCGCCTTATTCGTGGGTCCATGACGCACTTAAGGATATTGCGCGAGCCGCCCAGGGACTCGCCTATACAATCACTAAGAGCTATTTTGACAGTACAAAAAGTTCTATCGCGAACGATGATTTTAGGGCCGTCCCGAACCGCAACTCCATCGCCGTTGTTTTTCGTCCGGGCCATGATCATCGCGCATTAAAATTCTTATATGAAGAAGCCGATCAGATCGGGCGGCATCTGAAAACCCAAGCCAGTTTGATTCTTCCCGATTGTTTGGTTTGGCTCGCTAAATTGATCCCTGCCATAAAGCCTACTCCGCCGAAGGTCATTGATGTGGGAACGTCTGAACCCGTGCAGCCTGAGGATACCTGGGGCCGCATGGCTTTTACGACTGAGCAGAAGACAACCGCTACAAAACTCATTGCCGAATTTACGGGGCAACGCATCGCGGATGTTCCCGATCACGTGGTCGAATATTGGCTGGAGCAATACGACAGTTTTACATGGTTCCTGCTGGAAGCCCGCGTCCTCTATACTCAGCTCCATGAAGTTTCCCGGGGTGTTTTCGGGGGTCTTTTCAGTTATCCGGAAGGCCGTTTCTTCGGTGGCGGCGCCGTTAAAAGTACTCAGGCCTCCGCGCCCGGTTCTAATACGTTGCTCGCGGCTCAGAAGCTTGCCAAAACCGTTCCCCGTCGGATGATTCCGATTCACTCGCTCGAGAGTGAAATACCTGCCGCGCCGGTGAAAGAAAGTCCGGTGACCATCGTTGAAGGCGCCGTCTGGAAAGCCTGGCCGAGGGCGGCTTATTGGCTTCCTAGCGAGGAAGAATATGCCGAGGTTGTTCAACCGGCTCCTCGTCCAATCACACCTCATGTCCGAAGAACGCCTCGATCCGAGAGTGTTCCACCGGTCTCTTCGTCCCCGCAAAAAGCGCCTCCTGGCGGCGTACAGACAGTTGCAGATACCCAGGCGGCATCTCCGATATGTGGGAAAATGATCTCCATGATGTATTGGGTTCCTCTTGTGGGAATCATCCTTCTCGTCGGCGCAAACTTATTTTTCACCGGATGGGTGATCTTTCATTCGGATGTGGTCCCGCGTTGGGTTCTGGCCTTCACAGGCAGTCTCAATTTAGGCGCTGTATTTGGCGTGTGGCATTTGGCCAATCGGCTGCAAATGCGCGAAGCAGCCTAATCAGGACTCGCGCGTTGTTTTGGAGTAGGGGAACAGAGGGGACGCCAGCAGATAATCGCCCGAGAGTACTTCATTAGGGTTGGCTTGCGGGGAATTCAATGGCGATAAAAGTAAGTTCACCATCGCGTCCATCATCGAGATCGAATACGGTTTATTCACATACGCTTTAATCAGATCCTGAGACACCTGAGGCAGGCGCTGACGCACCGCCTCCCAAGCCGCATTGGTGGGGTCAGCCACGCACGAGGACATGATGACGCTGGGCTTTTGCAGAGCGCTATTATCCGCCATCGCGCGTAAGACTTCCGTCCCAAAACCATCCGGCATCAGGTGGTCTAAAATCATTAAATTTATTTTTTGTGAAGCGCCTAGGCATTCCTGCGCTTCCTTCGAATTATTAGCCACGGTGACATGATACCCCAGCTGTTCGAGATGATCCTTTAAAGCACTAGAGGTTAGGATATCATCATCGACAACAAGAATATGGCGATCGGGATTGTCGGTCATAGCCTTACTTACGTATACCTCTCTAAGGCCGATATTGCAAGTCGCATGCATAGGAAGTGTCATGTACCGAAAGCCTTTTTAGGCCTTTAAATGAGAGAGTTTCGCTGGTATGCTTTAATCTGATCCATGAGCATTACGCCTTCGACCATGAAATGTCCGGTGTGCCCGGAGCAATCGTTGGAGACCTATTCCGGCTCGATTGGGTCTTTTGAGCGTTGCCCTAATTGCCGAGGGCTCTTTATCCATCAGGATTTAATCGCCACAGCCAGCCAGGATCGAAACCAATGCCTCGCGGCGCTCCAGGAAACCCGGACCCTGCTTCTTCCAATTGATAAATGGTGTCCCAAATGTCTGCAAAAACTCTCCGATGGACGGGTTCGAAGCCGTGGGGTGATCCTTACCCTTTGTACCGTCTGCGATACGTACTGGACAGACCTGGCCGTTTTAGGCCAATTTGAAGAAGCGGTCGAACGAACCCTGCGTGTGCAAATTGATATCGCCTTGAGCTCGGCCGAGGGTGCAGAACGGCCCTCTGCGGGGTCTTCCTTGCGTGACCAAACGCTTGTTCTTGAACCACTGAATGATAGCGGTGTCGGACATTTCTTTCGCGCCTTTGCTCGATTTTTTGATCGTTGGGCGGATCGACTAAGTGGGAATAGCAAGAAGGCTCCTACCGTTAAGCCTAAAAAGAAGTCAGAGGAGAAAGCGGCGAAGCCTGCTAAAAAGCCGCTTATTGTTGACGTGCAGCCCATGGCACCCGAACCTGTGGTTCGAAAGGAAGCCCCCATCGCGGCTACTCAGAATGTCGCGAATGCGCCTCCTGTCGAAGAAAAAAAACCAGAACCCGAGCCACTGACTGAAGCTCCGAGCATCGAAATTCCGGAATTTATTTTCCCGGAAGCAGACCAAGTAAAAGAAGTCGCGCCTGTTCTCCCGGCGGAGCCAAAACTAAAACCAGAACCAGAGCAGAAACCAGCACCCGCGCCAGAACCGAAACCAGAACCAGAACCAGAACCAGAACCAGAACCAGAACCAGAACCAGAACCAGAACCAGAACCAGAACCAGAACCAGAACCAGAACCAGAACCAGAACCAGAACCCATACCGGAACCGAAATTAGATCCAAAGCTAGAACCTATCCCAGCACCGGCGCCAATATTTGAGGAGCCTTCTGCACCTCCAAAACCGCTTATTCCTGATGAAACGCCCAAACGCGATGAAGAAACCGCGGAATTACTTCGATTAATGACCGATGGCCCCGCCTATATTCAAAAGACAAAATCTAAACCAGAAAAAGAAATCAACAAAACCCCGCGCATAGAGGCCAAAGCGCCAAAAACGGATATCCCAAAAGTGCCGGCTATGCCGCCCGCGGAAAAAAAGCCGCCGCTTCCGGCTTCTCCAAAGAAACCGGGATTTTTGGCTGCGCTAAAATCCGCCTGGAGTCCAGCACCTAAAAAACCGGTTAAACCAAAGCCAATCGAAATCCCCGCGGCGGCCTCCAAACCGGAGGTTCCAGTTCCGGAGATGAAAAAGCCGGAGCCCATAAAGCCGGAGCCGATAAAACCGAAAGAACCATTGCCCGAACCAAAGCCGGTTCCCGTACCAAAGCCGGCGCCTGTAACGAAGCTCCCGGTCAAATCGCCAAAGCCGACCGGCGACGGATTTTTCTCCAAATTGTTTTCTCCCAAAAAGCCGCTTAAGAAATCCGGCATACCTCCAACCTTGCCGGCGTCGGAGCCATTGCCGACCGCCGCGCCTGTTGCGGCACCTGTGGTCGTGCCTGAAAAGGCGGCGACGCCACTGCCGCCGCCGAAGATCGTTAAGCCCGTCGTCAAAAAACCGACCCCGGCGCCAAAACCCAAAAAGGAAAAAATTCCTAGCACCATAGATCATTTTGCCCTGTGGCCGCCTTGGCTTTTGGCTATCGTTGCCGTAATCGGCAGCTCCTTCCGAGATTTCGGGTTTGAACCCTTACCGGCGGCGCTTTGGGGACTCATGGGATGGGCGATCGGATTTATGATTCGATTAGCACGCATGTATCCCTTCACGTCATTCGAGGAAACGGATTTGGCATCGCTTCTTAATAGAAAAGGGACTGTACCCGTAATCCTTAAGGGGTCTCTGGTTCCAGCCGATGAGCAGAAACCGAAAGGCGAGATTGTCTTCACACAGGACGAAAAGAGGCTTAAACTTAATCCGGTGCGAACGTGGGATTTTATTCCGAGACTTTTTGGCCTCGCCAATCCGCGTCAATATCTGCTGGGTGACGGGACGCTAAAAGGTTGGTTCCGTCCGGGAGTGGAGCCGTCCCTTGAAGTTCAAGAAATTCGGATCGAAAAAACGGTGCGCAAGTCCATGGTCAAAAGCCTGCGCTGGGCGTCGGCCATTTCGCTTTTGGTTTTGGCTTTGATTATTTCTCTCGCGCTCGAGTAGCCCGTGCGCAGACGCCTAGCCGGTTGTCTCTTCCTGATGTTGACCGGTGCCTCCGGAGCTCGGGCGGATGACGTCATTGATGTCAGCAAACAGTGGAAAGAACATGCGTCCTCAGCGCCGGTCATTGCTCCCAACACCAGCACCACCACGGCCTCCGCGGCTTCGCTTCTGGAGTCGACCGCGACCATTCCCGACGAATGCGGCTGCGAATCCATGTCCGTTCCCGAAAAATTATTGCAGGCCACCTATGCGTTTACCGGTGTTGTCGAGGAATTAACGCCGCCGCAAAAGGGCCGGCAAAAGATCGTTTTGGATGTGGACGAAATATTTAAAGGATCTCCCCGACAGGACATGGAGATTGTCACTGACATTGCCGGTAATTCCTGCGACCTCACCTTCAAAGAAGGCGATAAATATTTGATCTACGCCCAGTGGCAATGGGGAAGCAATGTCACCTCTCTTTGCATGGGAACCAAGCGCATCGAAACGGCGCGAAGCGATGCCAATGCGCTCGGTCCGAGTGAGTCGATGAAAGAAAAACTCTACATTCATCTTAGAAATGCCTGTATGGGCCGCATCGACACGCCCTGCTGCTTGTCGTCTCTCAAAGCCATGCGCGTTGGCTATTCCGTTCCGGAGCCGGAGGAGGGTTGCCCCGCTGGGTCCAAACCAGATCGACTTCTCTGTGGGGGCAGCTATACGTGGTGCATCCCGATTTTGGAGAAGGATCATCGGCCATCCAGCCCTTGATTTTTGTCGGGAAACCGTTAAACTAATTCGATTTTCAGAAAGGAGTGGCTCGGATCTTGCCCAATCTGCGCGCCAAAAAATGGTGGTTGCTGTCCGTCCTTCTGGTTGGAGGGGCGTGTGTCGGAGTGAAAATCACCCGCTCTCGTCTGCGATGCCCCCGCGGGCCGGTGTCTATTTATGCTTATCGACTGCCTTCCGGCGCGATTTTCCTCGCTGAAGATCCCCACCATCCCTTGCTTCAAAAATATCAGGAGCACGAGCATCTTGTGGACGTCATTCGTCCGTATAAGACGGATTTTGATCAGATCCTCGCATTGGCCAAATGGGCGTCGGTCCAATTTAAAGCGGGGTCTCCGTTTCCTAATTATCCGCCATGGAATGGCGAAGAAATTCTGCAGCGCATCCGCCATGGCAAGACCGGTGGTTTCTGCGCGCAATATGCTTTTGTGTTTGGACAGGCCTGCCAAAGCGTCGGCTATATGCCGCGCTATGTGGATTTAGCGGCACGCGACGATCCCAGTGGGCACTTTACGACCGAAGTCTACGTTCCTTCCTTGAAAAAATGGGTTGTTTTTGAATCGGAATGGGGGATCTATTACACCGATTCGGCGGGCCATCCCTTGAATGCTTTCGAACTGCATGAATGGGCCACCGGCAAACGCCGAGATCCGCTTCTGGAACGGCCGACAACGGTCCATTCGGTCGCGGAATGGTCCCACTTGTTCTATTATTTCCGCTACTATTTGAGAAATAATTTCCTGTCCGTCCCGGTCTTTGTGGACCGTAGCCAAGGTCAATTGGGCTTCGAGCCTTACCGGATCATCTGGAAAGACGCCTATACCTCCGATCCCGCACATCTGGCCGATGCCATTGCTTCGAATGATCCGCATGATTTTGAATTTGCACTCAAGACGGATTCGATTCCGGAGTTCGAATGGAAAAAAGATGGCGACGTCTATCAAGGATTGACCCAGGAACCGGTATTCCAACTCTGCAAATTCGTTATGCCGGCCAACCAGCTGACGCGTCTGGTGAAACGTGATTTCGTCCACAACGCCGTTTATCATCGTCTGAAGTCCTGAAAAATCAAATAAAATGACCCGATATGGAAGACGTGGCGTCCGATCGGCTGCAGAGCGTTCTAGAAGGTATCGCAAAGGCGGCCATTGTCGCGGGTCGCAAACCTGATGAGATCACGCTTGTCGCTGTCACAAAAACAGTCCCGCTAGAGCGCATTCTTCCGCTGCTCCAGGCCGGCATCCAGCATGTCGGCGAAAATCGTGTTCAAGAAATGATGACCAAAAGTGCCGCGATCCGGTCGCAGACCCCGGCCATAAAACTTCATTTGATCGGGCCGTTGCAGTCGAATAAAGCAAAAAAAGCCGTCGAAACTTTTGATATTATTCAGACCCTTGATCGCTGGGATCTGGCGCAAGATCTCAACCGGCATGCTGCCGCTCTCCAGAAAATTCAAGAATGTCTGGTCCAAGTGAAGATTTCTGACGAGCCTTCCAAATCCGGTCTTGCCCCTGCAGCGCTGCCCGAATTTTTGAATCAAGTTACCGCATTGCCGAATCTTAAGATTCGTGGACTTATGGGAATTCCTCCACAGGCCGCGACCGGCGATGCGGCCCGGCCTTATTTCGCCACCCTGCGATCCTTGCATGAACGCTCAAATCTCGAAATCCTTTCCATGGGAATGAGCTCGGATTTTGAGACTGCCATTCAGGAAGGCGCAACCATGGTGCGGCTCGGCACCATCCTTTTCGGATCCCGCCAGTAAATCATTCCGTCAGCCGTTTGCGAAATCCATGCTATAATTGACGTCATTCCAAGCGGAACGATGACCAAGAAGATCGTTTTAGTCGGCGGCGGAAATATGGGCGAGGCCCTGGTGGCCGGCCTGATACGCTCCGGACATTGGAAACCTTCCCAAATTACCGTCTGTGATGTTCGTCACGACCAACTCGCCAACCTTCAACTCCGTTATAAAGTAAAAGCCAGCGCCGATAATCGTTGGGCGGCGCGAGACGCGAGCATTATCCTTTTGGCCGTAAAACCCCAGCACATGACTCACGTGTTGGAAGATCTGGGACCTGTCATTCGTCAAACGCAGCTGGTGCTCTCGATCGCGGCCGGGATCCCAACAAAATTAATTGAAAAATTTTTAGCCAAGCGCGTACCGGTGATCCGCATCATGCCGAACACTCCTGCGTTGATCGGTCTAGGGATGGCGGCGATCGCTCTCGGCCGAGCGGCGGAAGAATCGCATGAAAAACTGGCACGCGGCGTCATGGAGACGGTCGGCGCGGTTGTGACCGTCGCAGAAAAAGATATGGATGCGGTGACCGCGGTGTCGGGCTCAGGTCCGGCGTATGTTTTTTATCTGGCGGAAGCGATGCGGGATGCGGGCGTCGCGTTGGGGCTGGCCCCGCATGTGGCCGACGTGCTCGTCCGTCAGACGGTCAAAGGCGCCGGCGCGCTCCTCTCACAATCTCATGAGGAAGCACATACCCTTCGTCAAAGGGTGACGTCTCCCGGTGGAACCACCGAAGCGGCTTTAAAAATAATGGAAAAGGCTAAAATGCGCGCGATCTATTCAAAGGCGCTCAAGCGTGCGGCAGATCGGTCCCGTGAGTTATCCCGGGCACAACACTGAATCGTTACCCCTAGGAGGGAAATGCATCGATGATCATTCGCATACGTGTGATTCCGAATGGCGTAGAAAACGAAGTGGTGGGCCGGATCGGCAGTGTCGTTCGCGTTAAAGTGGTGACTCCTGAAGTTAGTCAAGCGGCAAACAATGTCCTTATTGGTTACCTGGCGGAATTTTTCGAAGTAAAGCCTAAGTCGATTCACATCATGCGCGGAGAGAAGGCGCGAGAAAAGACGGTTCAAATCATCGGCCGCTCCGAAGATGATTTGAAGCGCGTGATGGATAACATTCCCTAAAAACGTATGGCAGTGACGTTATTTCCAAAGACGCGAGCGTTTGTCTGGAAGAGGGATAAACTCCTTCTTCTGGACCAGCGCGTCTTGCCGCATAAATCTGTCTGGATCTCTTACCGGAAGTGGTCCCAGGTAGCCAAGGGGATCAAAGACATGGTGGTTCGCGGAGCCCCGGCGATCGGCTGCGTGGCCGCCTATGGGCTGGCGCTGGCGGCGCGGGAAAAGAAATTCAAATCGGTGAAAGAGCAGCAGCTATACTTAGATCGCGCGTTCGACGGATTGCTTCAGGCCAGGCCGACAGCGGTCAATTTGAGGTGGGCATTGGAACGGATGCGTCTTTGTTATGCGTCATCCCCCGCAGTTTCTGGCGGGGGATCCATGGGTTCCCCCCCAATGGCCGGGGGGAATGACGTCCTAAAGACAGCACAACGATTAGAACAAGAAGCGATCAAGATCGAGGAAGAAGACCGCGCGTCTAACAGCCGCATTGGACAATCCGGCGCTGCGCTGCTTCCACTCGATGCCGTCGTTCTGACGCACTGCAACACGGGATCCCTGGCCACGGCGGGATTAGGGACGGCCTTCGGAGTTCTCTGGACGGCTCACCGGAACCATCAGATCCGGAAGGTCATCGCTTGCGAGACACGGCCGTATTTGCAAGGAGCGAGGCTCACCGCCTGGGAATTGCAACAGGAAAAAATTCCTTTTGAACTTATTACGGATAGTATGGCGGCCCATTTTATGAAGACGGAAAAAATTGACGCGGTCATCGTCGGTGCCGATCGAATCGCCTCAAACGGTGACACGGCAAACAAAATCGGCACCTACAGTTTGGCGGTCCTGGCGGCACATCATGAGATTCCTTTTTATGTAGCCGCGCCGGTATCGACCTTCGATTTATCGATGGCGACTGGGAGAGATATTCCAATTGAAGAGCGTTCCGCTGATGAGGTGACGCTCGTTCGCGGGCAATCCATCGCTCCGAAGAACACGCTCGCCCGTCATCCGGCTTTTGATGTGACCCCGGCCGAGCTCATCGCGGCTATTATCACCGACAGGGGAATCATCAAGCCGCCCTATTCAATTGCCTTAAGAGACCTCTTCGAGTCTCGTTCTGTCCTGATTTAAACTAAAATTACATCTAATGGATTACTCGAAGACCGTTAATCTTCCCAAGACTGATTTTCCCATGAAAGCGGACCTGCCTAAGCGGGAGCCGGAGATGCTGGCTGCCTGGGAAAAGGCCAAGATCTATGAGGAGGCGCTTAAACGCCGGCAAAACCAAAAGGGCAAAAAACAGTTTATTCTGCATGATGGGCCCCCCTATGCCAACGGTCATCTGCACCTCGGGCATGCGCTGAATAAAATTCTTAAGGACATGATCGTCCGCTACAAGACGATGGCCGGCTACTATGCGCCATATGTTCCAGGCTGGGACTGCCATGGCCTTCCCATCGAGCTGGCCCTCATGAAGGAACAAAAGATCGACAAATCTCAGATCGACCGGAAGAAGTTCCGAGCCGACGCGGCCGCTTACGCGTCCAAGTTTGTGGAAATCCAAAAACAAGAATTTAAACGCATGGGCGTTCTGGGCGATTGGGACCATCCCTATCTGACGATGGCGGAGCCCTATAAAAAAACGATTGTCGATGTCTTTGAGACCTTAAAAAAAGACGGCTATATCTTCAAAGGCAAAAAGCCGGTGTACTGGTGCTTTACTGACGAAACCGCGCTGGCGGAAGCGGAAGTGGAATACGAAAATGATAAAGGGCCCTCGATCTTCGTGGCGTTTCGATCGGCACAAGACGACACTCTGTCGTATGTGATCTGGACCACGACGCCCTGGACGCTTCCAGCCAATCAAGCTATCGCTTTTAATCCTCAAGAGCGCTACGCCATCTATAAGAATAAGGCGGACCACAAGAAATATTTGGTGGCTGAAAAACTGGCGGAGAATTTTCAGAAAGTCACCGGCATGGAATTGGATTATGTTGTGGGCGTCGAAGGTTCCGCCTTGGCCGGTTCTCGCGCGCATCATCCCTGGGCCAATCGACAGGTTCCGCTCCTCGCGGCGGGTTTCGTGGCGATGGATACCGGAACCGGCCTGGTGCATATTGCGCCTGGGCATGGCCGTGAGGATTATGTCCTCGGTTCCCAAAATAAGTTGCCCGTCATGTCTCCCGTGGATTCCCGCGGTCGGCTGGAAGATCCGGGGATGCCCTGGAACGCCATTCATGTGTTTAAAGCCAATAAGATGATCATGGAGTTCCTGCAGGAAAAAGGCGCGCTACTCTATCGCGGGGAGCTTGAGCATTCCTATCCGCATTGCTGGCGCTGCCATGAGCCGGTGATCTTCCGTGCGACGGAACAGTGGTTTTTGAATGTAGAGCATCAAGAGTTGCGTCAACGCCTGATGAAAGCCATCGGCGAGGTGCAATGGATTCCCGAGTATGGCCGAAACCGCATCTCAGGCATGGTGGAATCACGCCCGGATTGGTGCCTTTCTCGTCAGAGATTTTGGGGGACAGAGATCCCGGATCCAACGCAGCCGAAGGATCCAGACATCTTCGATGTCTGGTTTGAATCCGGAGTTTCTTGGGCAGCTGTTTTAAAGCAGAGACCGGAACTTGCCTATCCTGCCGATATGTATCTGGAAGGATCCGATCAGCACCGTGGGTGGTTTCAGGTGTCCTTGATTCCCTCGGTCGCGCTCGAAAAGAAGGCGCCATATAAAGCGGTCCTCACGCACGGCTTTGTCATGGATGGCGAAGGGCGGCCCATGTCCAAATCCCTCGGGAACGTCATCGCTCCCGACCAGATCATCAAACAATATGGGGCCGACGTTCTGCGATTGTGGGTGGCCGCCTCCGACTACGGCGGGGATGTTCGGCTGTCGCCGGATATTCTGAAAAGTCAGGCAGAGGCTTACCGGAAGGTGCGCAATACCCTTCGCTATCTGCTTAATAATCTGACAGATTTTGATTCGACCAAAGACGCCGTTCCTTATGATAAGCTGCCAGAGATCGATCGCTGGGCGCTCCATCGCCTGCAGGAAGAAGTCCGGGATGCCCTGGCCGCCTATGAGGAGTATAAATTCTATCGCGTCACTTCGCGCCTGGTCAGTTTTTGTATCTCGGACCTTTCCGGATTTTATCTCGACGTAATCAAGGACCGGCTCTATTGTGATCCGGCGGCCTCGCACTCGCGGCGTTCCGCCCAGACAGTTCTGTCCCAGATTGTGACGCGCCTCATTCGACTCCTGGCTCCCATCCTCAGTTTCACAGCGGACGAATGCTGGCGCTTCATGGGCCATGCAGACGCGGTGTCTTTGTCGGATCTTCCGTCGGTTGATGAGACCCAAATGGACGCCAAACTCGTCGAAGATTGGAAAGTGCTACTCTCTTTGCGGGATACGGTCCTAGCGTCCATCGAGAAAGCGCGCGCCGCAGGCAAGGTCAAGGCCGCCAGAGAGACCAAAGCGATCATTCGCGTGCACAAACCCGAGATCGCCGAATCATTTCAGAAGCATGGACAGGAACTGCCCATGGCTCTTGGCGTCAGCCAAATTGAATGGGTGAATGACTCTACCGTGGAATTTGCTGCTGTTGATATTGAAATGGCCGCTGGCGCGAAATGCGCCCGCTGCTGGATTTATAAGACCGACATTGGTGTTCAGAAAGAATGGCCGGATATTTGCGGCCGCTGCGCCGATGCTGTGAAAGGGATGACATTATGCGAAGCATGACATCGGAAGAAAAACTATACGCGATCCGTTTTGGTGGGATTATGACGATCGCCGGGGTTGTCGTGATCCTGGATCGGCTTTCCAAAGCCTGGATCCGGCACCATTTCCAATTGGGCGAAAGCCGTCCGATCACGTCCTGGTTCTACCTCACGTTTGTCGCAAACACGGGATCTGCGTTCGGATTGTTCCAGGGGAACAATAAAGCTCTCCTAATGTTCGCTCTTGTCATTCTTGGGGCGCTGATTTATGGGGCGCGCGGTTTAACGGAGCGAGGGGGATTCTGGGGCGCCCTGGGTGTCGCTCTCGTTTTGGGCGGTGCCGTCGGCAATGTGATGGACCGGGTTCATTATGGCCAAGTTATCGATTTTTTGGATTTCCGCGTCTGGCCGGTCTTTAATCTGGCCGATTCTGCAATCACGATCGGCACGATCAGTATTATGATTGGGCTGCTCTGGCCGAATAGCGACCCTGTCGAGGAATAATGTTTCCGATTCTCCTTCATCTTGGCCCGCTCACGATACGCACCTACGGAGCGATGATCGCGACGGCTTTTCTGGTGTCCTTGCAGATGTCTCGCGTGGCGGCACACGCCCGTCGAATCGGCGAGGCCTTTCTGCTGGATCTGGTCGCGATCCTGGTCATCGCGGGACTTCTCGGCGCGCGCATTCTGTATGTCCTTTTGAACTTAAGTTATTTTCGGCTGCACCCTTGGGAAACTGTGAAGGTATGGGAAGGCGGCCTGGTCTTTTACGGAGGGTTTGTGTTAGCCGCGATCGTCGGAATGATTTTTACGCGTTATCGCGGCTATCCTTTGGAGGATGTGGCGGATTGCCTGGCGCCGGGTCTGGCTCTCGGGCAAGGAATCGGGCGATGGGGCTGTTTTTTCGCCGGCTGCTGCTATGGAAAGCCGACCTCGCTACCCTGGGCGGTGACGTTCAAAGATCCGGCGTCTTTGGCTCCGTTAGGCATTCCTTTGCATCCTGTCCAGATCTATGAATCCTTGGGATCGGTCGCGATCGCCGGACTTCTCTGGTTTCTTCTGATGCGGCGGAAGGAATCCCACGGGGAAATTTTCTGGTTCTATATGCTTTTGTATGGTCTTCTGCGATTTTGGATGGAAACACTTCGTGGAGACGATCGAGGCGGCATGATCGGTGGGCTGGCTCCGTCGCAGATCATCGCGCTGGCCGCTATCGTCGTGTCAGGATCGATTCTATTAGTCAAAATGACCGCCCAGCATGATGCCCACGCTTAAAGTAACATCGGAACAAAGCGGCAAGCGCCTGGATGTGATTCTGGCGCGGGCCTATCCCAATTACTCCCGAGCCTTTCTCCAAAAATGGATCCGGGAAGGCCGGGTGACCCAGGACGGCCATGAGCTGATTCCCAACCATCGGGTGCGGGTGGGGGAAACTTTTGAGGTTTCGGATTTTTCCAAGCCCTCACCCCTACCCCTCTCCCTAAAGGGAGAGGGCCTACACCGAGAAAAGATGTTGGCCTTCTCCCTTCAAGGGGAAGGTGGCCGAAGGCCGGATGAGGGGACTCCCGCGCCGACTATTCTTTTTGAAGACGCCTCAATTCTCGTTCTAAACAAACCAGCCAACCTGGTTGTCCATCCCGCGCCCAGCCACAAGGGATTGACGCTGATCGATTGGCTGACGGACTATCTGGGACCTAAAGTGACGGGGCTTTTCAGAGATACGTCGCGCCTGGGAGTCGTGCATCGGCTCGACAAGGACACCACTGGGGTGCTTCTCGTCGCGAAAACCGTTTCCGCGCAGAACTTAATCAGCCGGCAATTTCAGGATCGTCAGGTTCGCAAAACCTACGCGGCCTTCATCGAAGGAATTCCCGAGGTTGATTCCGGGATCATTTCGGCGCCCGTCGGTCGGTCGCACAAGGCGCCAAGCCGCATGGCCATCTCGAATTCCGGGCGGCCTTCGGAAACAACATTTGAGGTTGTAAAAACTTTTAAGGAGGTCTCCCAAGTGAGTTTGCATCCTAAGACAGGCCGCACGCATCAAATCCGCGTCCATTGCGCGGCGATCGGTTTTCCCATCGTGGGCGATCGCACCTACGGGTCGTCGACACGTTGGCAGAAAGATTTCGGAATTAATCGCCCGCTCCTGCATGCGGAGCGCCTTGAGCTTCATCACCCGGTGACGCACAAAAAAATTCATTTTGAAGCCCCTTGGCCCAAGGATATGAAGGCGGCGCTCACTCTTTTCCGAAAATCCATGAAAATGGTTTTCGTCCTGACGGCTCTATCCGTCATGACGTCCGTCAATTGGGCCGCTGACGATACTCCGGCGACGGCGAAACCCAAGCCGACGCATTCGACATCTTCCAGTGGCTCCAGCGGTCAACTGTCAAGTTCGGTCAAGACGTTGAAGAAAGAGGTCGCTTCACTCCACGATCAGTTCAAAGCTCTAATTGAAGAAGTTTCCGCTGTTCAGGACCGGGTCACTACCCTGCAATCGAGTTTTGATAATCTTGGAGCCGACCGGCGTCTGCATGATCTTGAGAAGGCGCTTTCCGACGTCAATGGCAAAACCTCCAGCGCGTCGAATGTGGCCGAAGAATCCAAAAGTCAGATGCTCGACATATCGCGTAAGCTGAAATCCCAGCAGGATTCGCTTGACCAGTTGCGCGACCAGATCGACCACCTTCAGCAAGAACTGATACAGCTCAAAGCCCATCAAGAAGAGGCGCCTGCGCCGCCGACGCCGCCTGGAGCGGCGAAATGAACGAGGGAAAGAGGGAAGGAGCGAAGGAGTGAAAGCAAGGATGACACATCGCCGCGTTCGCTCTTTCCCTCCTTCCCTCCGTCATCGCGGTCTCCTGATCGTCATCTCTGCAGGATCGGGCGCCGGTAAAAGTACGTTATGCCGGCTTCTGCTCAAGTGCCGTAAAAATCTCATTTTTTCAATTTCGGCGACCACCCGCATGCCGCGGCCGGGCGAAAAAGAAGGAAAAGATTATTTCTTCGTGAGTGAAGCGGCATTTAAAGCCATGCGTCAGCGGCATGAGCTGGCGGAATGGGCCAAAGTTCATGGGCTGCATTCTTACGGGACGCCTCGTTCGTACGTAGACCGGATGCGTGCCCAGGGAAAAGACGTTCTGCTGGATATTGACGTCCAGGGGGCAATTCAGGTCAAACGCCGCTATCCGGACGCTGTATTAATTTTTATCACAACCCCGACTTTCGGGGACCTCGAGCGGCGGTTGCGGTCCCGCTCGTCGGAGACCGAAGCCCAAATCCGTCGCCGGCTGGCGGATGCCCGGCATGAGCTGACGTACCTGCCTTATTATGATTACAATGTAGTCAACGACCGTCTCCCGCTCGCCTTAAAACGACTTGAGGCGATCCTGGACGCCGAATCCCTTAAAATTAGAAGACCATAGAACCGTAGGGGCGCACCGCTGTGCGCCCGTCTCAAAAGGAGAATGCAATGGTAGATCTGTTCTTAGACCCGAAAGTCTTAAATTATTCATCCGATAAATACGAGCTCATCCTCATGACCCTTCGCTGGGCCCGGGCGATGAAATCGAAAGGCACTCCCGAACCCATGCCTGTCCTCGTGGAAAGGGCGCTGAAAGATATTGTCGAAAATCGAGTGACGATCGCTGAAATTATGGCGAATAAGATTGTGGAACCGCCCGTCGAAGAAATTCCCGCCGTGGTTTCGGTTGCCGGTGAGGGGAAAATAGAACTTCCACCCGATGACAGTGACTCGGAAGCGGAAGGCAAAAAAGCCAAAAAGAAAAAGAAAAAAGACGAATAGGTCCTCATGATCCTTCTGGGTGTCACCGGATCTATCGCGGCCTATAAGGCCGTTGAGATTCTCCGGCTTTTCATCAAGGCCGGAGAAGACGTCCATGTGGTGATGACGCCGGCGGCCACCGGCTTCGTTGGTCCCTTGACCTTCCAGGCCATCTCCGGGCACCCGGTATTCTCGGATACGATGGATCCGCAAGCCTATCAGATGGCCCATTTGGCCTTGGCGGAAAAAGCCTCGGCAGTATTGATAGCGCCGGCCACGGCCGATACCCTGTCTCATCTGGCTCGCGGCGGAGCTCAGGATCTGGTTTCGGCCTCCGTGCTGGCGATTCCCAGAACGTCCTCTGGAAAAGCCAAAGCGCCGGTCTACCTCGCCCCCGCGATGCACGAGGCGATGTGGCTCCATCCGGCCACTCAAGCCAACGCGAAAACGCTCAAAAGTTTCGGCTATCGCTTCATCGGTCCTGAAAAGGGGCCACTGGGACGGGCCGGGGATGCAGGGCTCGGCCGGATGTCTGACCCTGCGGCGATCGTCCAGCAGATTCTCCGTGCGCGTTAGTAAACACTTCAATCATCTCCGCCATAAAAAAGTGCTGATTACCGCCGGTCCCACGCGCGAGTATTGGGATCCCGTGCGATTTATGTCGAACGGGTCCAGTGGACAGATGGGAATCGCATTGGCCTTGGAAGCGGCGCGCCTCGGGGCGCAAGTCAGTCTTGTCCTCGGACCCACGGCTGTGGCGGCGCCGCGTCAACGCAAAAATTTACGCGTTCTGCGCGTGGTCGGTGCTCTTGAGATGGAAAAGAAAGTTCGTGAAAATCTCCCGGGAACATGGGTGTATGTCGGAGCCGCCGCCGTCTCGGATTACCGTCCGGCGGCCATCTCTCGCCAGAAGATCAAAGACAAGCCGGCGTCCCTCCAGTTGAAGTTGGTCCGGAATCCCGATATCATCGCCCGGTTGGCCTGTCGCGGCCCTCATCGGCCCTCGGTCGTGATTGGATTTGCATTAGAAACGCAGGATGTCTTGGAAAATGCGTCCGATAAACTCCGTCGGAAAGGCCTGGATTGGATTGTCGCCAACCGCGAGACGAATCTAGGCGCTCCCGAAGGATCAGCGACCTTGCTGTCTCGGTGGGGGGAACGCATTCCCATCGGCCGGATGCCCAAAGAACGGTTAGCCAAACAAATCTGGAAAGCTTTGCTCGATAGGCCGGCTCTCTAGAGGGAAAGAGTGATAGAGGGAGTGAGTGAAAGATGGTAAAAGATGATGCTAAGAAAATTATTCACGACACAAAACAATGGGTACGGCAAGAACAAGTATGGGATGATTCCCTTTATGCTTCCGTGAAGCCTCTCAAGGAAGACTCCCCATCGACGGTCAAAGTAACCACTCCTTCCACTCCTTCGCTCCCTCACTCTCTCCCTCATTCTCTCGCCAAGTCAGACGCTCTTAAATCTCTCTATGAAAAATATAAGGACTGCGTTCGCTGTCCCCTCGGTCCCACCCGGATCAAAATCGTTTTTGGAGTCGGAAATCCCAATTCAGAAGTCCTCTTTATCGGCGAAGGCCCAGGATATGAAGAAGACCGTCGCGGCGAACCGTTCGTTGGTAAATCCGGGCAATTGCTCGACAAAATGATGGCCGCGATCGGCCTCTCACGCCAGACCAATGCCTACATCGCCAATATCGTGAAGTGCCATCCGATGACAAATCCTCAAACCCCGGACGCGCGCGGCAACGATAGGCCTCCGACGCCGGACGAAGTCGCGACCTGCTCTCCGATACTTCTTCAGCAGATCGCCATCATGCAGCCGCGGGCGATCATGACCTTGGGGTCACCATCCACAAAAATGATTCTTCATACTAAAGATGCGATTACGGGATTGCGGGGGAAAATGGTGCCGTTCGATGTGGATTATTTCTATCCGGAAATAACGGACGTGAAAGAATTGAAGATTGATTCTGAAACCCGAGAAGCCCTTAGAAAAACCAAAGTCATTCCAACGTACCATCCTGCGGCGCTGCTTCGCAACCCCAACCTCAAACCCGATGCCTGGACGGACTTAAAGCTCCTGAGAGATGTCCTTGCAAAGCCCTAAACCGGAACAAAAGCAAAGGCATTTTTTACACCTGTTCTGGCGCTATCATTCGTTGGGCCTTGTTGTTCTGGGAATTGTCACACTATGGATAATTCTCTATTGCCGCAGCGACCCGAACTCTCATCGCGGCGCTTTTTATGGCAACGCCATTGCGGATTGGACCGGGGCGTGGCTGATCATCATTGTCACGAAATACCTGCATGAGAAGGGGTCCACGGAAAGTCGCCCATTTCTCGATAAGGCCAAAACGCCCTTAGCGCGTTTTCTGCTTGATCATTCTCTCAGTCTCTTCTTGCTGGTTTGCTGCCTGGCTTCCGGCATTACATTTTCAAGGATGGACCCT
>Ga0206971_10036_pt1 | contig 45801 bp, 40 predicted proteins | sample Alteio_BWOrgHeat_85_FD_152917 | JGI IMG/M metagenome (GOLD analysis project Ga0206971, IMG submission 152917) | Enriched cells from forest soil in Barre Woods Harvard Forest LTER site, Petersham, Massachusetts, United States -... | ecosystem: Environmental > Terrestrial > Soil > Temperate forest >...
GTCGGCCCGTTTTTTTCCGGCTTGTTTTCCGGTTGCTGAGCGCATGCCGAACATGCGATCAATAACGCAATACCTGCTAAAACTTTTTTCATAATTGACAGGAGGATTAAATGTTTTATCGGCGGCTTTCCTTCGACGATACAAAAGTCAGGCGTTAGTTCGAGCCGGATGGTATACGGATTACGGATGTTTATACCATTTTTACTGATTGTGCTGCAACCGTCAGCCAACGAATTGATAAAGTGATAACTTTGACTAAAGTCAAACGATGGATATGGACAAGATGCTTAGATTCAACACGATCAGCGAATACAACGTTTTCAATAATAACGTCACGAAACACCCGCTGGTAAGCGTTATCGATTTCTCAAAGGCAGCGCCAAGAAGCGGGTCGAAGATGTATTTTGGTTTTTATACGATATTTTTAAAAGATGTGAAATGTGGCGACCTGGTTTACGGGAGAAATACTTATGACTACCAGGAAGGAACGCTGGTTTTTATGGCGCCGGGACAGGTAGCTGGGATGAGGGGCAATGGCGAGGTCTACCAGCCTAAGGGATTTGGCGTGGTATTTCACCCGGATTTGATACACGGTACATCCCTGGGCAAGCACATACAGGAATACAGCTTCTTCGATTATCAGTCAAATGAAGCGCTGCACCTGTCAGACCGGGAAAGAGAGATTGTGCTGGACTGTTTTTCGAAAATCGACTACGAACTCGATCAAACCATTGACAAACACAGCAAAAAACTTATCACCACCAATATCGAATTGCTTTTGAGTAATTGCATACGGTTCTATGACCGCCAATTTATTACGCGGGATCATGTCAATTCAGGCATCCTGGAAAAATTTGAACAACTGTTAAATGATTTTTTCGCGTCAGACAAACCGCAAATGATCGGTTTACCCTCGGTAGCTTATTGCGCCAGTGAGCTACACCTGTCGCCAAACTACTTTGGCGACCTGGTAAAAAAAGAAACCGGCAAAACAGCAATGGAATACATACAAGCCAAGCTGATTGATGCAGCTAAGGAAAGAATATTTGATACCGGCAAAACGGTGAGCCAAATTGCCTTTGAGTTGGGATTCAAATACCCCCAGCATTTTGCCCGTTTATTTAAACAGCAGGTAGGGCACACGCCACTGGAATATCGTTCAATGAATTAATAAAAACAGTTATGACCAATATCACCATTAACGGAACACCGCACCAGGTAGACGCCGATCCGGATATGCCACTGCTTTGGGTCATCAGAGATATTATCGGTTTAACAGGAACCAAGTATGGTTGCGGGGTAGCACAATGCGGGGCCTGCGTTATCCATTTAAATGGAGACGCGGTACGTTCATGCGTAACCAAATTAAGCCGTGCAACAGGAAAACAGATTGTGACCATTGAAGGACTGTCAAAAAACAATGATCATCCCGCTCAGCTCGCCTGGAATGAAGAACAGGTGCCGCAATGCGGCTATTGTCACTCGGGACAGATTATGTCAGCAGCTGTATTGTTACGGGATAACCCACATCCAACCGATGCCGATATTGACGCGGGCATGGCCGGCAACATCTGTCGTTGCGGCACCTATCAGCGTATCCGCAAGGCAATTCACCTGGCTGCGGAGTTGCAGAGAAAGGAGGGCGCAAGCAAATGAAGCAAACTAAACGCCGTTTTCCTGTAAAAGCCTTTGTGTTTATCAACCTATTACTGGCAATGGCAGCAACTATGGCTTTTACATCGGGAGGCGGCAATAGGTCAACGGATTCTTCTCCGGTTACGGTAAAAAAGGACAGCATTACATCTATCAAAGCTTTCAGGCAGGTTTACACCGTTTTGATGAGCGCCCGCTGTATGAACTGTCACCCTTCGGGAGACATCCCGCTCCAGGGTGACGACAACCACCTGCATACCATGTCACCCAGAAGGGGGAATGATGGAAAAGGCGTTTACGCTATGAAATGTTCAAATTGCCACCAGTCGACCAACACGCCGGGACTGCATACACCGCCGGGCAATCCAAACTGGCACCTTCCGCCTGCCAATATGAAAATGGTTTTTCAGGGACGGACGCCGCACCAACTGGCGAAGCAGCTTATCGACCCCAGGCAAAACGGCAACAAAGACCTGAAGAAATTAATTGCACATGCCGATGACGGGTTGGTAGTGGGTGCCTGGAACCCGGGCGATGGGCGAACCTTGCCGCCGATGAGCCACGACGCATTCAAAAAAGCATGGATCACCTGGCTTACAACCGGTGCTTATGCACCAAAAGGGAAATAATGGATGGACATTAATCGGATTACCAATGAGCACAAATAATATTTCCAGGAGAAATTTTTTAAAAGCTGCCGGACTTTCGGGCACAGCCCTTTTTGTCGGCATGTACTTTTCGTCGGATGCGAAGGAAATCAAAATGACTACGGAGGGTACTGCGGCGGCATCGGATATCGAAATGAATGCCTGGGTGCACATCGCCACAGACGGAAAGGTGACTATATTTAGCCATCGTGCCGAAATGGGCCAGGGTGTTTACCAAAGTGTGCCGCAAATCGTTGCGGAAGAACTTGAAGTAAGCCTTGATGAGATTAACATTCGCTTTGCGCAGGGCGACCGTCAGAAATACGGCAACCAGGTTACCGGGGGCAGCTCCACTATACGCGGTTCATATAAAAACTTGCTTAAGTTAGGTGCTACGGCCCGCGAAATGCTCATCGCAGCGGCCGCTGCAAAATGGAGTCTACCTTCAACTGAATGTTATGCTGAATCCGGAAACGTTATCCATCGCCCTTCCGGCAAAAAATTAAATTATGGAGAGTTGGCGGAAGCAGCTTCAAAACTGCCTGTACCGCAAAACATCGTTCTGAAAAAACGGTCGGAATACAAGTTGGTCGGCAAACCGCTTAAAAGGCAGGATATTCCCTTAAAAACCAATGGTTCAGCTGTTTTCGGTCTGGACTTTAGGCTACCGGGAATGCGATACGCTGTTGTTGAACGAAATCCGCGCTTAAGAGGTAAATTGAAGAGTTTCGATGCAACTGCTGCGCTTAAAGTGCCCGGCGTAAAAAAAGTGTTCAAAATACAAACCGGCGTTTTTCAAACTTTCAGGGACGGCGTAGCTGTGGTGGCGGATACCACCTGGGCAGCGATGCAGGGTCGCAAAGCGCTGGCCATTGAATGGGACGATACCGGTTTTGAGCATGTTAGCACGGCCGATATTTACCAGCGGCAAAACGATTTGGTGCAAAACCAGGAAGGGCTATCGGCAAGAAAGCAAGGCGACCCTGATGGTGTATTAGCTGCCGCTACACAAAAGCTCGATGTGGTTTACCAAACGCCCTACCAATCGCACAGCGCAATGGAGCCCCTGAATTGTGTGGCCTGGTACCAGCCAGACAAATTGGAGCTATGGGGGCCTATACAGGCGCCCGAATGGGTGCAGGATTATATCTGTCCGCAATTCAAACTCCCCAGGGAAAAGGTAATTATCAACATGACCTTTTTAGGCGGCGGTTTTGGCAGAAAGGCTTTTATGGATTACCCGCACGAAGCGGCTTTGATCTCAAAGGAAATGGACGCGCCGGTAATGGTGGTATGGTCAAGAGAGGACGACATGACGCAAGGCCCCTACAGGACGGGTATTACTTATCGCTGCCAGGGCGCTTTAAAGGATGGGCAGCTCAGCGCGCTTAAATTCAAAACGGCCGGCCAAAACATTTACCATTGGATGGGCGCGCCGAAAGACAGGGCAAATGGCAGTATTTCGGAAGGGTTTTTAGCGCCTTATTATAAAAGTATAGCAAACATCAGCTTTTGGGATGTTCCGTTTGAAATACCCATCCCCAATGTTTGGTGGCGCTCGGTTTATGCATCAACAAATGGCTTTGCGTATGAAAGCTTCCTGGACGAAATGGCCCATCTCGCCGGTAAAGATCCGCTGGATTTCAGGCGGGAATACTTGAAAGAGGAGCGGGAACAAAAACTGATCGATAAAATGGAGGAAGTTTCCGGCTGGAAAGGTAAAAAGAAAGGTGACGGTTTTGGAGCGGCCATTACCGAATGTTTTGGAACTACGGTCGGCCAAATTGTCAAAGTTTCGAGGGGCGCCGCCGGGAAACTATGCATCGATCATGTTTGGGCTGTTGTGGACTGCGGCTGGTATGTAAACCCCGACATCATCCATGCCCAGGTAGAAGGATCAATTGTAATGGCGCTCGGTGCAGCAACTAAACACGAGATCACTTTTAAAGACGGACTGGTAGAGCAGCGAAATTTTTACAGTTACATAATGCCGAGGATCAATGATATGCCGAAGGTTGAAGTGTATGTAATGGACAACGACGCGAACGCCGGCGGCGTTGGTGAACCCGGGCTGCCGCCGTTTGCACCTGCGCTTACCGCAGCTGTTTTTGACCTGACCGGCAAAAGGGTAAGGAAGCTGCCATTTGACCTTAACACGGTGTAAATGAATAAATACAATGGGACCCGTTAAAAAAAGCGGCCTTCGCACCTGTAATCAGGAACGGAGGCCGCTTATCTCGTTTGTGTCTTGTAAAATTTATTCCAAAGTGATCTGTCTTCTAATGCTTTCTTCCAGTGAAATAAACGTTTCGGTGCGTTGAATGCCTCTTACGCCCTGTATCTGCTCGTTCAAAACTTCGCGCAGGTGGGTGGTATCATGGCATACAATTTTGGCAAATATGCTGTAGCTGCCGGTGGTATAGTGCAGCTCCACAATTTCTTTTACGGTTTTCAGCTGCTTTACAGCATCGTTGTATTGCGAGCCTTTCTCGAGGAAAATTCCCAAAAACGCCGTAATATCATAACCTAACTTTTGTGGATCAACCTCCAGGCTGGCGCCTTTTATAACACCCATTTCCTCCAACTTTTTCATCCTCACATGTATAGTTCCGCCGGAAACGATCAACTCTTTAGCAATTTCCGTGTACGGAGTGGTTGCATTCTTCATTAATATCGATAAAATCTGTATGTCGAGATTATCAATTTCTAAATTTTGAGCTTTTCTGTGAGACATAAATTCGAAAAAATATATTTATTCACAAGAATAATTAAAATCTGATAAAAATACAAATATTCTATTGAAATATTTGCAACAAATAGATTGGTCTGTTAGATTTGTATCAAGCCGACGATAACAAAGGCCCGTTCTTTTACGTAAAAATACACATTGTTGGGTGGTGAAATTTTTGGCAGACACACCTCCTTGTCCCGGTGGCGAAGATAATGGGAAACTCCGCAAGGAATAACCACTTCGTGAAGGTTCGACCCCTTCCCCAACAGCTTTGAGTCGAAAGCCTCAAGTCGAAAGTCTTAAGTCAAATGCGACTTCGGACTTTAGACTAAGGACTTCAGACTTAAACAAGAATGTAGGATGGTGAAATTTATGGCAGACACACCTCCTTGTCGCGGTGGCGAAGATCATTGGGAAACTCCGGAAACGGAATAACCACTTCGTGAAGGTTCGACTCCTTCTCCTACAGCTCTTCTCATAATTTAGGTTTATAATTGGTTAGCAAAGGCCCCTGCCCATCAGGGGCTTTGCTTATATATAGGGATTTTATTTGTTGGCATGACAATTAAAAAAGAGGGCGCAAGGCCTCTTTTTTGCGCCGGAAACCCACCAGGCCGTCATTGTTATAGGGAACGGAGCCCCGCCATGCCGTCATTGCGAGGAACGAAGCAACCTCTGCATAGGACATTCAGCGAAACGTGATGCATGAGTGCCCGTCGTGCGGCTTGCAGGTAGTAGTTAAAAAACCAAATCATTATGGCGAGGAACGCAATGCGTAGATGATTGGCGTCCGGCTGACCGGTCACTCAAACGAACAGGTCCATTGATTTGCACGTGCAGAGGTTGCTTCGTTCCTCGCAATGACGGGTCGGTGAGTAAGCTCTACTCCACGCTCCCTGTCGCCGGCTTATTTTTATTTGCCGGCGCTTTAACCTTGCTGGTATCGGTTACCGGTTTTGGCGCCTTGACTTTAGCAGTGTCCGTCACCGGTTTCGGCGGAGCAACTTTGGCCGTATCTACTTTTTTTGTGCTATCCGTAGCTGTTTTTAGTGCGGGCAACTTTCCAGGCGTGGCGCTTACACTGTCCTTAGCCGCGGCTTTGCCCGCCGCAGGTTTACCGGCAGGCTGTTTCCCTTTTTTCTTTTTATCCGCCGCCGCTTTTGCCGCAGCTTTCTTTTTACCGGCATCGGCCTTCAGCTTACTGAATGACGGGATAATACTCTCCTTGGATACCGGCCGGTCCTTCGGTTTCCAGATAAAAGCCTTCAGCAGCTTGTCCTCCGCAGTAAATTTCTTTTCGGGGCCGTAACGGTTTTCAGGCTTATTATAAAAGCCCATATTGGTTACCTTATTATCCTTAAAATCGGCCGTAATGCGGGTGCTGAGCGAACGCTGTATCCCGCTAATGGTCATTTTTCCGCTGTCGCGTGCAAAGTATATGCTTTCAGCATTGCCCGAAAATATGATGCGTTTAAGCTTGTCATCCTTAAAATAGCCCCACATTCGCTTGCCGCCCAGCTGGTTAAAATGCACGGAATCCGTTTTTTCTATATTAGCGATAAAAGCATTGGGGAACATGGTCATGTTATCCAGCTTTTTATGTTTCATCTGCATATAAATGGTATCGCCCGAAAGCTGGGACCCCTGCGTCCACATCATCGGGTTTACAAAACAGCGTATGGTAGAGTCGCTGCTGGCGTAAAACATCGAGTCGGATTTGGCCTGCAGATCAGATTTGAACATTTTAAAATGATGATGGCCGATAAGTATCCTGATCCGCGCAGTATCTAATGGCTCGGCTGCTTTGGCGGCTGCTACCGAATCGGACAGACGCTTTTTTTCCAGGCTGTCGCGGCGCAGCTGTTGTTTTGTGGGTGCTTTCTTCTTTACGACTGCTACTTTTGGCTTACCAAAAAAGTTCGGCTGGCGGTAGTTGGTGTCAAGCCTGATGCCCTGCTGGTGCCCTACCAAAAACTTTGAATCCTTAGCTTTCAGTTTTTTGAATATGCCGGTATCGGGCAAGTGCGCCAGGCGCTGCTTTTCAAAATATACCTTCAGATCCTTATAGGCCATGATCTGCGTTTCTATCGTATCCGCCGACATGTAAATCGTGTCCGTCTTTACCTTCTTTTTCGGCGTGTCGGCAATAACATGCTTTTCCGGCAACGTTTCTTTTCCGGGTGGTTTTTTTGCGTTTTTGGCAGGCGGACTTCCTTTCGGCGATGGGGCATAGCCTTTTAGCCGTTTCATCGCTTCATCCTTACTAACCGTGGTTTTACCCGTCAGCTTTTTGGTAATGGCGTCGGCAACTGCCGGGTCAATTTTTTTTTCGGCTTTAAGGCTGTCCACGTCAACCGGCTTTGATTTGACCAACGCAGCTGCCTGCTTATCGAGTGCCGAGTCCGCCTTTCCAGGTATCGTTTGTTTGATCAGCTGGTTCATGGTGATCGCGGCCTTTTGGCCCGGTTTTGCCACTTTTTGCAATGAATCCGCTTTTCTGATCGAATCGGCCTTTGTTGTTGAATCCGTTTTGGTCGAGTCTTCCGTCACCATCACTACATAAGGGTCGTCCGTAACAATAGTATGTTCGTCGGCCTTAACATAGGTGCCTAAATTTCCTTTTATAACCGTGCGCTGCTCCTTGTCTTCAAAAGTGATGTGCATAACCGCGCGGCCAAGGCCTTTCAGTTTGTCGTAAAACAAGCTATCGCCCTTTAAGCTGCGGGTGCCGGTATGGTACAGGTTGTTTTTGCCGAAGGCGCCCTGCTCGGTTTGTGTATTATATTGGCCGTTTTCGGTGTAAAGGGTATCGCGGTCCTTTTTGTCACCCTTTGTGCCATATATATTTGTCGGCCCATAAAAATAGGATATCCGGCTGCCCGTATTGTAGCGCATGGTATCCGTGACCACCAGTGCATCAGGTGTGGTAAGCGAAACATTATACCGGAAATAGGAGTCCCGCGATTTAGCAAAATAATAGCCGTTTTTGCTCAGCAAGGTATTGTCCTTGTTCACCAGTTTGCCGCCATCGGTATAGGTGCCGATGCGTGTAGCCGTATTATAAGTAAGATGGTTGGTGGTAAGCGTGGCATCCTTATCTACCATTCTTACATTGTTAGTGAGTAAAGCGACCTTGGTATTGCCATTATAGTTCAGCAGGTCCGAGTAAATGTTTAGTGTATCGCCCTGGTTAATGTTTACATTCCCAAAGGCATCAAAAGCGTTCTCTTTGGGATAGAAGTAAGCGCTGTCAGACGAAAGCAAAGAAAAGTCCTGCTTAAAGGTGCCCTTATAAACTTTGATTATATCGCGGCCGTTGAGCTTTATACCCGTACTGCTTTCAGATTTGATGAGCAGCACGATGGACTTTTTTTGGCAAAAGGCAGCAGCACTCAGCAATATAAAACAAAGGCATAAAACGTATTTCCTCACGGCGGCAAAATTAGTTTTTTGTACGGGGATTGCGTAATGTTAAGTCGAAAGCCTAAAGTCTTGAATCTTAAGTCAGTTTTTTGATTTTTTTGACTTTCAACTCAGGACTTTCGACTTGAGACTTAAAATCTTGTAAGTAGTTGTTTTAAATCGATAATTTTGAAGGATGCTGCCAGTTAAGGGCTTTACGGAATTTATTGAACGTCATGGTCTTTTCAATCATGACAACAAAATCCTTGCCGCAGTAAGCGGGGGGATGGATTCGGTTTTGATGGTTCATCTTTTAAATGCTGCCGGATTTAGTTTTGGTATTGCTCATTGTAATTTCCAGTTGCGCGGCGATGAGTCGCTCCGCGACCAGGAGTTTTGCAACCACCTGGCCGAAAAGCTGCGTGTACCTTTTCATACCGTTAATTTCGACACTGCAAAATATGCGGCTGATGAAAAGGTATCCACCCAGATGGCCGCCCGTGCTTTGCGTTACCAATGGTTTGAAGAGGTAAGGCAGCAATCGGGTTATAACCTTATCGCGCTTGCGCATCACCAAAACGATGCAATTGAAACAATATTGTTAAACTTAACCCGTGGCACCGGAATTGCCGGCATTCACGGCATTTTACCGAAAAATGGCCTGTTGGTGCGCCCCCTTTTGTTTTTGAGCCGGGATAAGATTGCGGCGATTATCGCCAAAAATCACACGACTTACGTGGAAGATAGTTCAAATGCGTCAACCAAATACGCGCGCAATAAACTGAGGCTGGAGGTGATTCCCAAACTGAAGGAACTGAACCCGGCACTGGAGGAGACATTTGAGAAAAATCTGGAGCGTTTCAGGGACCTTGAAATTTTACTGGATCGGCAGGTTGAGCAATTAAGAAGCCGGTTATTTGACTTCCATGATGATGAAGTACATGTTTCCCTCGAAGAGATAAAAAAGCTGGAACCGCAGCGCTTGCTGCTTTTTAAGTTATTGCAGGAGTACGGCGTGAATGAAACCATTGTGGACGACCTGGTCGAGGCATTGGATAAGCATCCGGGCAGGATATTTGAAACATCCGGATATAAAATGGTATTGGACAGGGGGAAGCTGATCATCAGCAATAACAATAATGGGCGTCCGGCGGAGCAACTGATCAATATCGGCGACCGGGAGATCCGTTACGGCAATTATAGACTGACCATTTTGCATGACGACAGTCCGCTCATTATAAAAGATAACCCCATGGCCGTCTCGGTCGACAGGGAATTATTAAGCTATCCGATGAGGATCAGGAGCTGGCAACAAGGGGATGTATTTTACCCGCTGGGCATGAAGGGTCACAAAAAAGTAAGCGATTTTTTTGTTGGCGAGAAGATACCGCTGCATAAAAAACGGGAAATACCGCTACTGGTAAACGGCAACGGCGAGATTGTATGGATTGGCGGTTACCGGCCCGATGATCGTTATAAAGTAAGCGGGAAAACCAAAAAAGTAACTATATTCGAACTGAATTTGATTTGAAAATTTGATGATGTACCGATTTGACGATTATTTCTTAAAAAGATAGTCGTCAATCAAATAAGGCATTTTCAAATCTTCAAATCACCAAATTTTCAAATTAAACAAATGGGCGATAAACCGGTTTTTACCGAAAAGCAATACCTGGGCCGGGAGTGGATACCGGTTACCATACGGCTTGTGCTGGCGGCCTGCTGTTTTGCCGCCTATACGTTCAACTTTTTTAATGACCCCGCAAATAAGGCCGACATACTTGCACTGGTAGGGATGGGTATCATCGTAATCTCCATCATAATGGGTTTTTTGCTGCATTACCGCACCCGGGTTCAAAACAAAAGCGTCCTGATCGACGGGCTTTGGACCACCCGGTTGGTGAAGATTGATTTAAACAGCATCGTTAAAGCTGAAAAAAAAGAATATAGCCGCTACCTTTTTAACAATCCCGTTTACAACCTCCATTCAAAAGGCACCATTCGCTTTTTCGCCTCCGGCAAATATGCCATCTACCTTACCGATCGCGACGGGCTGGTTTATATCATCGGTTCACAGCATGCCAATGAACTATTAAGATCGATACAGGAAGAGATGGGGAAGAAGTCTTAAGCACTGAGTCGAAAGACATAAGTCGGGAACGGCGTTTCCTCCTTACTAAATGCGACGTTTGACTCAAGACATTAGACTAACGACTCAGCACAAGGTCACTCGTCACCGGGTAATGATCCGACAATTGTTTTTCGGTAACATGATAGCTGGCGACATCAAATTGGGGGCTGGCCATGATATAGTCGATCTGGTAATTGGGAAATTTGCCATTATACGTACGGCCAATACCTGATCCTTTGTCGCGGAAGGCGTTTTTTAATCCTTTGGCCATAAAATTCACCGCATACGAGGATGGCGTATCATTAAAATCTCCTGCAATGATGTAAGGGTAAGGGCATTTTGTCGCATCTTCCTTTACCTTTTCCGCCTGGGTGCTTCTTTTGATAAATGCAAGCTTCAGTTTGCTGCCCAGGCGGCGTGCTGAGCTCACATCGGCTGATCCTTCGTGGGTAATATTGTTGATGTACTTATAATCTTCCGGGTCGAAACGGATAGATTGCAGGTGAACGGCATATATCCTGAACTTTTTATCCCCTTTCGCCAGGTCGATATAAATGCATTCATTTTCACTCGCCTTCCCGGTAAAGCTGATCAAACCGTGGCCGATGATGTCATATTTCGAAAAAATGGCTATGCCGATGGCTTCGGTACTGTTAAAAATGGCCGGCTCAAAATAATAATGGCCGGCGCCGGTTACCTGAACGATAGAATCGCGCATATCATATTGCCCGCGCATGCGCGAATAAAACTCCTGGAAGCAGATCACATCCGGTTGTTCCTGGCGGATGATCTCCAGTATTTCGTGTTTGGTCGATATGTCGTTGCTTGCGCCGTAACGTTTAAAATTATGCACGTTATAGGTCATCACGCGGATATTATTGGTATCGGCCGGCTTTATGGCGCCGTTGGATGATGCGCGAAAACCGATGGTATTGTTAAGCACGTTCCAGCCGCACAATATGCAAATGACAGAAATGAGCCAAAGCCATTTGCGGCGGAGCAGCCACCAGGCGATAAGGATGAGATTAGCCGTTAGTAAAACTGGATACGCTAAACCGAAAAAAGAAAATTCCCAAATAGTTTTAGGATTTACGGATGCGGCAAGATAGCTTAATGTGAGCGATAGGGCGAGAAGGGCATTTAACCATAGGATGATCTTATCAAGTAAGCTTAATTTTCTCCTATCCTTCATTATTGCTTGCCCGGAATAGTATTTCTTTCTCCTGTTTGGTAAGGCTGTCGTAGCCCGACCGTGAAATTTTGTCTAAAATTGTATCAATTTCTTCCTGCCGCGGAAGATCGTTGCGGCCCCTTGAGGGATTTTTAGCAACAACTTTAAGTTTGGGTTTTGGTTTAAAAAGATTAGCGATAGCCGCCACCCAATCGTGGCCGTTTTGCAACTGCCTGATATAAACAAAACCCATCAGCGCGCCGCCCAGGTGCGACAATTCGCCGCCTGCGTTAAAGCCGGTGATGCCCAGGAAATCAATGATCACAAAAAATAAAGCCAGCCACTTAAGCTTTACCGGGCCGATCAAAATTAAAGGGATCGTATAATCGGGCAACAAAGTGGCGGTTGCGACAATTATCGCCATAACGCCGGCTGATGCGCCTGCCAGGATGCTGCCGTCGGCAAGATGGTTTTGCGTATAGAAGGGGAATAAATTATAGGCGCCCACAAAGAAAATGGCTCCTGCAAAGCCACCCATAAGGTACAGCCCCATTGTGCGGTTTTTACCAAGATACTCTTCAAATATCTGGCCTATCCAGTACAGCCACAGCATATTGAAAAGAATATGAAAAACGCCGTCGTGAAGAAACATATAGGTAAGCGGCGTCCAAAAATGCCTGGCAAGAACAGGTAATGACGCGGGGAGCTGTAAATAATGGTCGCTGAAATAGGAAATTACGTCAGACCCGAAGAACAGTTTTATTAAAACAGACAGCAGGTTAACCGCCAAATAAACAATAATATTAATGCCGATCAGCAAGTTTAGCTTGCTTCCGGAGTGGAGCATTTTGTATTGAATATCTTTCCAGAGGGTGCTCATAAGCTTAAAAACGCCTAACTAAGATAACCATATTTTTCGAAAAAAGTTGTATCGCTTTTTTCATTTTACAATTAATAAACAGTAACGATATTTGGGGCGCTTTGTAACAAAACCAGGTTACCGGTACCGCCATATTTTTATCAGCGAAAAGCCAAGCAATGCGCCGCCCAGGTGCGCAAAGTGTGCAACATTGTCGCCGGTAAATTGCCCGAAGCCCGAAATAAGTTCAATTACGATGTAAACGGGTATAAGGTATTTGGCCTTTATCGGAACCGGGACAAAAAGCAGCATTAACTCCATGTCAGGGTAAAGCATTGCAAACCCCACCACTACGCCAAATATCGCACCTGAAGCGCCTACAGTTGGGCCGCTGTATATATTAAAAAGTTTTTGGGCGTGATCGCCAAACTGCATATAGGACGATTCCAGGTTTGGCTCTAAAATGGTAAATGCACCAGTGATATTATGCACCTCCACTCCTTGTGCAAGCATCTGAATTAACGCTGCGCCGATGCCGCAGATAAAATAAAGATTGAAAAATTTCTTCGGCCCGATGGCATATTCCAAAATCGGTCCGAAAGAAAACAGCGCGAACATGTTGAAAATGATATGGGCCCAGCCGCCATGCACGAACATATAGGTTAAGAGCTGCCATACGCGAAAATGGGGCGAATCAAAATAAAAGAGGCCGAAATTGCCGACAACCAGATCGTTATACCTGCCTTCGCTCAATACTATGAACGGGATAAAGCAGATCAGGTTAATGATAAGCAGGTTCTTAACAACAGGAGTTAGATTTGCAAAAGGGGATTGCCTGTAAGCCATAATAATAAGTTAAACCCCGCACCGGCGGGATTATTTTTCAAATCGTTCTAATAGTTCTTCAACGGTAAAAGTAGTGATCACCTGCTTGCCGTTCAGTGCAACATTCGGCATCTGGCAGGCAAAAAGCTGGTCGATCAATAAATTCATTTCCTCCAATGACATCTTTACGCCCGCTTTCGTTGCAGCATTGCGCGCTAATGATCGCGCCAGGCTGTCGCGTTTATCCAGCTTTAATACCGCCTGGTTGTTTTTATAGCCTTCTATCAATTGTTCCAGTATCTCGCCCTCGGCCGCATTTCCAAGGTCGGCCGGTACGCCTTCCACCACAACGCTATTCCTGCCAAACTCACGGATGTCAAATCCAAGCGCACGAATATCGGGTAAAAGTTCCTTTAATAACTCAAAATCACCGCTATTTAATGTAACTGATTGCGGAAAAAGAGTTTGCTGGCTCACGCCGGAATGATTTTGCAGCTGCTGCAGGAAACGCTCGTACAAAATGCGCTCATGGGCGGCCTGCTGGTTGATCACCATAAAACCCGATTTGATCTGCGACAGGATAAACCGGTTATGTATCTGGAAAAGCTGGCGTTCGCTGGGTTTGTTCAATTCCTGGTCGTCAACGGCAATGCTTTTTTCGCTATGCATCTCCTGCTGAATGGTCACTTCTTTCTTGCTGATCTCGTAAAGCGTGTCCCAGTTTTGCGGTATCGGGGAATTCCGGTACTCGCCTGTGTTTCGCAAAAAAGGGATTTCCCTTTCCACTTTTTTATCCGCAAGAAATGGATTATAATCGGGATTAAACGCAATGGTAGGTGCGACGATTTCTTCAAACGGCTTGGGTGTGACTAAATGCTCGATACTGTTTTCCTGGTCGAAATCAAGGCTTGGGGTAATATTGTACCGGCCCAGCGAGCGTTTTACCGCCGAGCGAACTATCGCATAAATGGTTTGTTCATCCTGGTATTTGATCTCGGTTTTTGTGGGATGAACGTTAATGTCAATTTTAGCCGGGTCTATCTCGATAAAAAGCACATAAAGCGGAAAGGTGTCTTCCGGAAGCAATTCCTTAAAAGCCATCAGCACCGCATGATTCAGGTAGGCATCGCGTATAAAGCGGTTGTTAACGAAAAAGAATTGCTCGCCACGGGTTTTTTTAGCATATTCCGGTTTCCCGACAAATCCGCGCAGTTTGATCACATTGGTATCTTCCTCAACCGGAACCAGGCGCTCGTTGTAGTTATTGCCAAAAAGATGAACGATCCTTTGCTTCAGCGTTGCTGCCGGCAAGTGATAAATTTCCTGCCCGTCGTGATGCAGGCTGAAGAATACCTGGGGATTTGCCAATGCCACCCGCTGAAACTCGTCGATGATATGCCGCATCTCCACCGGGTTGCTCTTTAAAAAGTTGCGGCGGGCTGGCGTATTGTAAAAAAGGTTTTTGACGCATATAGATGTCCCGGGCTTAACAGAGCAGGCCTGCTGGCTCAGTACCTCCGATCCTTCGATGATGATGCAGGTGCCCAGTTCATCTTCCTGCCGCCGCGTTTTTAGCTCCACCTGGGCAATTGCTGCAATGGAAGCCAGCGCCTCGCCCCGGAAACCCATGGTCCGGATAGCAAAAAGATCTTCCGCTTTGCGGATCTTCGAAGTGGCGTGGCGCTCAAAGCTCATGCGCGCATCTGTCAGGCTCATGCCGCCGCCGTTATCGATCACCTGTATCAGCGATTTTCCGCCGTCTTTAATGATCAGCTGTATTTTGTCTGCGCCGGAATCCAATGCGTTCTCAACCAGCTCCTTTACCGCTGAGGCAGGCCGCTGCACCACTTCGCCGGCAGCTATCTGGTTAGCTACGGCATCCGGTAAAAGCTGTATAATATCTGGCATAGTGTAAAAATTCCCTCGCAATCTCTTTTCGGTGCGAAATTAATTATTTGAAGCCATAACTTTATACCTGTCGTATTGTATATACTTTTGTAGCTTATGCACTTTTTACAAATCGTCGTCCTATGAAGAGATTCTTGCCCTACCTGCTGCCCTTGCTTTTATTGGTTGCGTCCTGCAAAAACAAGGAGTACAATGCCGACCTGCTGATAAAAAATGCCATGGTGTATACCGTTGACAGCAACTTTAGCACTGCAGATGCTATCGCGATAAAAGGCGGCAAGATCATTTCGGTTGGCAAGGGCGATACGATTGAACAAACCTATTTGGCTAAAGAAGTTATCGATGCCGGGGGCAAACCCATTTACCCGGGTTTTATTGATGCCCATGCTCACTTTTACGAATATGGCCTGAGCCTGCAGGAAGTAAGGCTCGAAAATACAAGGAGCTGGCAGGATGTTTTGGATTCGGTGAACGCCTACGCACGCAGGAACCCGGAGGGATGGATAAGCGGCCGGGGCTGGGATCAGAACAAATGGGCTGTGAAACAATTTCCCGATAAGGCTAAGTTAGATGCCATGTTCCCGGTAAGGCCGGTAGTATTGACACGCATTGACGGGCATGCATTGATTGCCAACCAGGCGGCGCTTAATATTGCCGGGGTTAAGCCGGGCCAATTAATATCCGGCGGAACGATTGAAACGGTAAAGGGCAAGCTAACCGGCATACTAGTGGACAATGCAAAAGGCTTAGTGCTGAGGAAAATGCCGCCGCCTACAGATAGTGTTACCGATAAAGCGCTGCTGGCCGCTCAAAAAAATTGTTTCGGCGTGGGCTTGACTACCGTTGAAGATTGTGGGCTGCCCTATACCATGATAAACACCATTGCACAGTTGCAGCATAAAGGGGAGTTGAAGATGAGGCTATATGTAATGCTGTCAGACAATCCCGACGATTACGCCTATCTGTTTAAGCGCGGCGTTTATAAAACACCGGGATTGGATGTACGCGCCTTTAAAATGTATGCCGACGGCGCATTGGGCTCTCGCGGGGCCTGCCTGCTGCAGCCTTACAGCGACCAGAAAAACGCGTGCGGCTTTTTGTTAAGCAGCCAGCAGCACTTTCAGGACGTTGCCGAAAAGGTAATGGCAAAAGGCTTTCAACTATGTACCCATGCCATCGGGGATTCGGCTAACCGGGTAATTTTGAAGGTATACGCCAGTGTGCTAAAAGGGAAGAATGATCGCCGGTGGCGTATTGAGCATGCGCAGGTTTTGGCGCCGGAAGATATTCACCTCTTTGGAGACTATAACATCATCCCTTCTGTTCAACCCACACACGCAACGTCGGATATGCGCTGGGCAGGAGACAGGCTGGGAAAAACACGCCTGAAGACCGCGTACGCGTATAAACAACTGCTGGCGCAAAACGGCTGGCTGCCGTTGGGAACGGATTTCCCGGTTGAAAATATTAGTCCCATCTACACATTTTATGCCGCTGTGGAACGCAGAGATCTGAAAGGCTATCCTGCGGGCGGTTTTCAGCCCGAAAATGCGCTAACGCGCGAGGAAGCGTTAAAAGGAATGACGATATGGGCGGCGAAGGCAAATTTTGAAGAAAAAGAAAAAGGAAGTATCGAGCCCGGTAAATACGCCGATTTTGTGATATTGGATAACGATATTATGAAAATTGACGGGGCAAACATCCCCGGCGTTAAAGTGTTGAAGACTTATATAAACGGCGAAAAGGTTTATGAGAAAAAATAAAAGCGTCCTATACACTTTAATACTAACCGGCTTTATCTTAATTAATTCAGCATGTGCGCAGAACCCGCCATCGGGCAAGGCCTACATTGATGAAGAGCACCTGGCGGAACAATCGACGGTTTTGCTGAACAATGGCTCTTATATGATTCCCCTGCAAAACCTGGATGAATTAAAGATTGCCAGCGTTCATTTCTCATATATGTATGCGGCCGGATTCGACAGTTTATTAAGCAAGTACGCTAACATCACCACATTTAATGGCAACAGTTATGCCGCGCCAAAAAGTCTGAACGATCTTTCAAACGATCTCCGGTTTTTCAACACGGTGATCATTCAGCTTAATGAGGCCGACCTGGATAACCCGGCTTTAGCCAGTTTTATTACCTATAATCAGAAAATAAAGAATGTTATAATAGCATTGTTTGGCGCCGGCAATGCGCTGGTCAAACTCAACAACTTCACTGTGCCGGTGGTTTGGAGCACGCGTATTGCGCCGGTATCGGCCTTTTACAGTGCGCAGGCAATTTTTGGCGGTGTGCCTGTCACACAAAAGCTCAAACAGAATATATCGGCCGTTTACCGCAAAGACATGGGTTTCACGACCGAAAAGATCCGGCTGCAATACACCGTTCCGGAGGATGCCGGCGTCGATGCCAATAATTTATTAGGGATCGATAGTATTGCCAATGAAGCGATAATGAACCAGGCTACGCCGGGCTGCGTAGTGCTGGTTGCGAAAGACGGGAAAGTGATCTTCAACAAAGCCTATGGCTACCATACCTATGACAAGAATGAACCCGATCAACTTACGGATATTTTCGACCTGGCGTCTATGACCAAAGTTTCGGCCACTACCATGGAAACGATGCAGTTGTACGATCAGCACAAGTTAAACATCGATACCACACTTGGTTATTATTTGCCCCAGGCACAAACCACGAACAAGAATGACATTCATATTCGCGAAGTTTTGGAGCACCAGGCCGGTTTGATACCGGATATTCCGACGGTGGAGGCCGTTAAACCCACTGATTATACCGTTGACTCATCCGCCGCGTTTCCAACAAAGGTGAATGAAAACTACTACCTGCGGAAGGATTATTTTAAGGACGTGATGTGGCCGGAAATCCTGAATTCTCCCTTACGAACGAGGGGGCAATACGTGTACAGCGATTTGAGCATGATCATTATGCAGCAGGTTGATGAAGCCATAACCGCAACGCCGGAAAATATATATGTTCAGCGGGAACTTTACTCGCCTTTAGGCATGCAGACGGCGGGCTTTTTGCCGCTTTACCGTTTCAAGCCGGAGCAGATCATCCCCACGGAAAACGATCAGGTTTACCGCCATGCCCTGCTTGACGGCTACGTGCATGACCCGACGGCGGCCTTAATGGGCGGCGTGGCCGGCCATGCGGGCCTGTTTGCCAGCGCCAACGACCTGGCCATACTATACCAGATGATGCTGAACCGGGGCACCTATGGCGGTGTGCAATACATTCAGCCGGAGACAGTGGACCTGTTTACCGCTAAACAATCGGCCATCAGCCGCCGCGGGCTTGGATTCGATCGGTGGGACCCCATCCCGGAGCATCATTATCCGTCCCAGCTGGCTTCCCAGCAAACTTACGGGCATACGGGTTTTACCGGCACCTGCGTGTGGGTAGATCCGAAGTATAACCTGGTTTACATTTTCCTGTCAAACCGCGTAAACCCCAGCGTGAGCAATAAGCTGTCGAGCTTAAATGTCCGGCCGCGTATCCAGGATGTGATTTACCAGGCAATTACAAAAGGGATGTGAGGATGATTTACGATTTACGAAGTACGATTTCAGATTTTTTAATTTGAGAAAGCCTGAGTAACTTTAAATAAATGAGCGAGCGGGCTTTTCCCAATCGTAAATCGTAATTCGTAAATCTAAAATGAAGTACGCGACCATCCCTCCACCCGATTCCCTAAAGCCTTTCGTGAGGTGCTTTTGGGTATTGGAGCATGATTTTGGAGAGGGGGAAAGCAGCTATGTTTACCGGTCGATTGCGGACAGTTGTGTGGAAATGGTATTTCATTACCGGGCGGGGTTTAACGAATTGGATTATACTGGTCAGCCCCGCAACTGGTTGTCGGGGATTCACTTTCAGACCGACCGTTACACCCGCTTCGAGGCGAAAGAAAGCTTCGGGATATTCGGCGTTTACATTTATCCGTTTGCAGTGCCATTGCTTTTTGATGTTCCTTCGGAAAAGACGAGCAATGAACTCCTTGACCTCGATACATTTTTTGGCTGCGCCGGCCGGGAACTGGAAGAACGGATGATGGTTGCGTCCAATAATGAAACGCGGGTAATAATATTAAGCAAATTCCTTGAAAAATGCCTTTCGCGCGCGCGTCTCCGGGATAATACTATAACAACGGCCATCAAATACGTCATTCATTCAAAACAGATTCGCAGCGTTAGTGAGCTGGCCGAAACCTTCAACTTTTCCACACGCCAATTCGACCGTAAGTTTAAAGAATATGCCGGTTTCAGCCCCAAAACGTATTTACGGCTGGTCCGGCTGAATAATGCCATCAAGGGCCACAAAACCAATAAATCGCTCACGCAAATTGCTTACGAATGTGGCTATTATGACCAATCACATTTTATCCATGATGTAAAAGCCTTTACGGGATACCACCCGGGTTTCTATTTTTCAGGCAAAGCCGAAGGAACGGAATATTTGTATGTATAGGAATCACAGATTATAGGGATGATCTATTTGATTACGCATGTTTCTAATCGGCGAAATCACCTTTAAAAATCGGTGTAATCCCAGAAGTAAAATCGCTGCAATCCCAGAAAATAAAAAAAGCAAGGGAAGGTTTTGGGTAACCTTCCCTGCACTCAAGGTATTGCTCAAAAATAATTTTAAAGGGGGAAACGATCAGGCAACATCTCTGCGGCCAGGTCCTGCCTGTTCGCAAATTTTGTTGATCTCATCGCGTGACAAAGGTTTCGTCATGAAAGAATTAACGCAGGCGTATTTTTTTGAATGAAAAACGTCTGCCGACCGGATGGACGAACTCATAATATGCACCTGGACCGTTTTTTTCGATTGCCGGTTGAATGTTTCCAATTCATCCAGGAACTCCCAGCCGGTAAGTTCGGGCATATCCAGGTCTAAAAATATTACATCGGGTAATGCGCCGGTTTCTTTGTTTTGCTCCAAAAAGTCTAAAACTAACCGGCCATCATAAGTATAGGTAGCCTGCTCACAGTTATAATTATTATGCAATAGCCTTTGCATAATATAGTGATCCGTGGGATTATCATCAATTATTACAAGTTTGCACATGGTTGCTTAGGGTTTGTATTAGCTTAAATTACTTCGGGTTAAATATAATATTAAATATTATAAATATAAAGAACGATAATCCGGCAAATGTCTTTAAATATCAAGCGTACTTTTTATCGTATTATGTTAATTATTACGCAATAGCTGTGCCAAGCGTATTATAGCAGCTTTTTAACCAATATGACACAATTCGCGGGGAAGCTACTGTATAGAGTGTAGAAAAAAGGGAAGCATTTGGGGCAAAATAGCCGCTAAACGCCTGTTAGCACCGTGGAAGTTAAAATACGGCCGTTAGCTAAAGAAAAGACGGGGAATATTGGCGATCCCATTCCCCGTTTTATCTCCCGCCGCGCGCCCCTTTCCGCCACCCGCGCCCACAGATGGTTTAAAGGGGCCTTCAGTCGCCTAACCAATAATCAACCTTCACATTTAGTACGCGGCGAGGCTGGTTTTAACCAGCAATTTTGCGCGCTGTGCAAGCCGTATAAATGCTGCGCAGTAGCTCTAAACTAATACAGCGCCGGCCGGCACCCTTATACCCTATGCCCCGTTCGAATTGGTTTGCACACCGTAGTTTGTCCATTTTATCCGGACAAAAACGCCGGAATGGGGAGGCCGTCATTTTTCGCAAAAACGTGGCCGCTAATAGGGGTGTTTTGACCGAATCCGCTTAGCCCTGCAACTATTTAAAAGAATACTAAAAGCTTGTTTATGGTGTTATGTTTTTTATGAATGATGCACCAAACAGCCGATTTCCATAAACCGCCAAAAAATTTTATTTTAGTCACCCCGTAAATGAATTTTTTTAACCGGTCGAAAAGCCAGAAGGACGCAGCTGATCATGAACTGCTGAACGTTTACCGCGAAACCGGTGATCTTACTGTTTTGGGGCGTTTATTTGAAAAACAAATGCCGCTTGTATATGGTGTTTGCTTAAAATATTTGCAGGATGAAGAACAGGCGAAAGATGCTGTAATGGGTATATTTGAAGAGCTGATAAGCAAGGCTAAACGCCATGATATTAAGCAGTTCCCTGCCTGGCTATATGCGGTAAGCCGCAACTACTGTTTAATGCAGCTCCGGTCTGAAAAAAAGGTAGAAATAGTTAGTTTGGACGGGCTTATGGAATCTGCCCCCTTTTTGCATCATACGGATGATAACCGGGAAGATGTGATGACTGCCCTGGAAAAGTGTATGGAAAAATTGCCCAAAAATCAGCGCCAGAGCGTCGACCTGTTTTATTTAAAGGAAAAATGCTATAAAGAAATAGCCGATGTGATGGGTTTTAGTTTGAACGAGGTGAAAAGTTATATTCAAAACGGTAAGCGAAACCTGAAAATTTGCATGGAAAAAAGCGATGGGTAAACAGGTGACCGACATATCGCAAATAAGGAAGTACCTGAACGGAGAACTGGATGCGCGCGCTATGCACAAATTGGAACGCCGGGCACAGGACGATCCGTTTTTAATGGATGCGATAGAGGGTTATCAAACCGCTAAAGCCGATCAGCAGGCAAACCTGGGTGAGCTTGAAGCCCGATTGAACAAGCGCGTCTCCGAAAAAAAGGGGCGTATTGTTCCGTTCAGAATGATCGGTATAGCGGCTTCCGTGCTAATAATTTGTTCGGCGGGTGTTTGGTGGTTGCGCCAGGGACGCCGGCCTGTAAACAATCCGGCAAAAAGCGAATCGAAGCGCCCTGACACCTTGCAGGCCGCAAAGCGGGCCACCGACACTTTGGATAAAACCGAAACAAAATCACCAAAACAATACGCCGAAAATATACCGGCTACCACACAGCCGGAAACACCCGCCGGTAAAAATGGGGCGCCGGTAATTGCTGCAGATAGAGCAGTTACGGAAACCAAAACATTCGCGCCTTCCGCCGTGAGCAGCGCGGCGCCCGTGCAAACCATGGCCGACACAAAAGCAGAGAAGCCCGGTTATACCGATAAGGACACAACGCCCCTGAACGAGATGATTGTGATGAACTACAAATCATCAAAAAAGAGGGATACCGCCGGCTTAATCGCCCTGCATGAAGTACACATAAAAACAAGACCCGACACCGCCCCCGAACAGCGTTTGCTGGCAAATGTACCGGGCGCGAAAGTATATCCCAATACCCAGTCGGCGGCAGAGGTGGAGCGTTTGCTGACGCAAGGGAGCCTGGGTAATGGGGCCGTCAGCAAAATGGTGACAAGCCGGGTGATACAAGGAAAAGTGATAGCCGAAAACAACGGTTTGCCGATACAGGGCGCATCAGTAAAAGTATCAGGAACCAACCAGGCGACCAAAACGGACGCATCTGGGTTTTTTAAGGTTCGGTCGGATACGAGCCACGCAAAGCTTGAAATTACCGACCATGGCTACAAGGCCCTCCAGGTAAGCGCCGGCGCAAACAACCGCGATTCGGTAAAGACGATAGCGCTTGCACCCGATGAAAATGACGATCTGAGTGAAACTATAGTAACCGGTTACACTTCGCAGGCGAAAGATGCCAATACCGATTACATAACCGCCCACCCGCAAAAAGGCTGGAGCGCTTTTAAAAAATATTTAAAAATCAACGCCATCTCGCCGGATAAAGTTATCGGGGTGGTGAAAGTTACTTTCAGCGTCGACAAGTTTGGCACGATCAGCGATGTCAGGATTATAAAGGGGTTGAGCGATGCCGCGAACAAAAAAGCAATAAGCCTGATTAAAGATGGGCCCGACTGGGTGGGCAATTCAAGTAAACGGCCCGAGACAATTACCTTGAGAATAAAATTCGGGGAATAAACCTTTTATAAATGTAATGCCCTGAGCAATACAAATATCAGCCCGGCTACCACTGCTGATATCGGTATGGTAATGATCCACGCCCAAATGATATTTATCGTCAACCCCCAACGGACAGCCGACAAACGTTTAGTGAGCCCTACGCCAATGATGGAGCCGGTGATGGTATGCGTTGTAGATACCGGTATGCCGAAGTATTGCGTAAAAAACAAAGTAATGGCGCCCGCCGATTCAGCAGCGACGCCTTCCAGAGGGGTTATTTTAGTGATACGCGAACCCATGGTTTTCACAATTCGCCAGCCCCCCGACATTGTGCCCAGGGCAATAGCGCTGTAGCAAGCCAGCGGTATCCAATGGGGCAGCGGAGCGCCGGTTTTTACCACATGTGCGGTTACTACAGCCACATATATAATCCCCATCACCTTCTGCGCATCGTTTCCGCCATGTGCGTAGCTGAGCGCGGCTGATGATACAAGCTGCAGCCGCTTAAACCAACGTTCGGCGTTAGCGGGCCTCGAATTTTTGCAGATGTACAGAATGAGGATGGTTACCAGGTAACCCAATATCAAACCCATAATCGGAGCAAGCACGATATATGCCAGGATTGTAAGGATATACGACATATTAACGGCGCTTAAGGCCGTCGAACCCATATACAAAGCGTTTGTTATTGCCGCGCCCGCAAAGCTGCCGATAAGCGTGTGCGACGAGCTGGAGGGTATGCCAAACCACCATGTTGCCAGGTTCCAGGTGATTGCCGCGACCAGGGCGGCAAGCAATACATTCATGGTAATGAAATGCTCCTGAACAATTTTTGAAACAGTATGGGCAACCTTATACTCTTTGGTAAAAAAGTAAACCATGAAGTTGAATGCCGCGGCCCATAAAACAGCCTGGAAAGGAGTTAGAACTTTGGTTGAAACGATAGTGGCGATAGAATTTGCTGCATCGTGAAATCCGTTGGTGTAATCAAATACCAGGGCGAGGCAAACAACGACAATGAGGATGGGTGTAACCATTAAGCGATCAGGCGTTTTTGACTAAAATTGACTCCATAACATTTGCTGCATCCTCGCACATATCGGTTGCCGTTTCCAGCGATGACAGTATTTCTTTATATTTTATCAGCCTTATGGCATCGGTCTCATATAAAAACAGGTCGGCAACGGCGCGGTCAAACACATGATCGGCCTGGTTTTCAACACTGTTGATGCGGATGCAGGAATCAGCAATCGCCCGTACATTTTTCAGATCTCTCAATTCCTTCACTGCTTTTTCAAGGTCGGTGCTGCACTGTAATATCAATTCCGAAAGTTTTTTAATGTGGTCGTTAAAGTCGTCTATCCGGTATAAACTCATCCGGTTTGCAGCTCCTTGTATGTTATCAGCAACATCGTCAATGGCCGAGGCCAGCTGGTGGATATCTTCGCGGTCAAAGGGCGTAATAAAGTTTTTCCCCAGTTCCAGGTAAAGCTGGTGAGTGATCTCGTCGCCTTTGTTTTCCAGCTTGTCGATTTGCCTGATCAGCTCTTCCCGGGTGGCAGGATTGGGCGAATTGACGGTTTCGACAAGCATCGTCGCCATCACGACAACGTTGTTTGCTGCTTGTTCGAAGAGTGGGAAAAACACTTTTTTATCCTTTGGAACAAAGTATTGGAAGATGCTGTTTAACGACATTTTGGGGTAAAGTTTGCGCAAAGGTAACTTCGCAATGTTAAGTTAATGTTAATTTTTTAGGACGGATATGTTAGGGAAAGGTAAACTCTGCTTAGATCTTTGCAAGGTGAAACCGAAAGTTGAACCAAGCCCTTCGGTGCTGCGCACGTTTATGGTTTGCTCGTGGGCCTCGATGATATGCTTAACAATGGCCAGGCCCAGGCCCGAGCCGCCGATCTGCCTGGAGCGGCTGCTATCGGTACGAAAAAACCGCTCAAACAAGCGTGGGAGGTATTTTTCCTCAATTCCGATGCCGTTATCTGTAACTTCTACCAGTACCTGGTCGTGTAATTCAAACAAGCTTACGGCTGTTTCGCCTTCTTCGTTTCCGTACTTTAGCGAGTTGTCGATCAGGTTTACCAATACCTGCCTTATCTTCTCGCGGTCGGCGTTTACCAATATCGGGTCGTCGTATTTTTGTTTGAATATTAATTTAATGTTATGCTGGCGCGCCTTCAGCTCCATCGACTCCATAACCTCCTTGATCAGGTCGTTAATTTTAAAACGCGTCAGGTTTATAGGGATCTCACCCGATTCCAGTTTTGATATTTCATCCAGGTCGGTAACCAGGTAACTCAAGCGGTCGACGTTTTTAGAAGCCTTTGCCAGGAAATCCAGGGCCAATTGTTTATCCTCCAGGCCATCGTCCTGCAGGGCCTCTATATATCCCTGTATGGCAAAAAGCGGGGTCTTAAATTCATGTGAAATGTTGGATAAAAAATCCCTCCGGAATTTTTCCTGCCTCCGCAGTTCCTCTATCTCAATTTTCTTCTCTTTGGCCCACTCTTTAACTTCGTGCTCCACATCGTTGATCGGGTCGGCGCTCATATGGTCGCCAAGGGCATCGCGCAAATCCCTCCCAAGTTTTAAATTATGGATGAGCTTATAAATAAGCTTTATTTTGGAATGGACATATTTTTCCATCAGGTAATAAAACACAATAAAACTGGTTATAAGCGTCACAAAAAAAGTAATGCTTACATAATACCAGCTATGCTGAAAATAATAATTTACAGCTGAAAGCGTGATGGCAACGGCCACTGCGTTGATCAATACCAATATCCTGAATTTCATATCGTAAAGTTACAAATAGTGCTTACAGTTTGCAGGTTACAGATTCGTTATTAATTTTTAAAGAAGCTGTTAGGATATAACGACAGCTAAGGTTAAGGGAAGCGGCCTGACGGCTATTAAGCTGCGATTATCGGGATTGTTGATATGTTGAAGCTTTTCTCATTTCATCGTTTTATTTATTTTTTATACTTGTAGTTGAATAAATTATTTGATTTTAAAATATATGCGCGGAACCTCGCTGTTCTTGTGGGCTCTAATGTTGTTTTGTTTTATTGGTTGTAAACAAATCGCCTATAAAGCGCCTCCGCCTTTGCCCGGCAGCAGCTATTTCCCGCAAACTTACGGTTCGACATGGCAATACCGCGATTCCGTTTATGGTTTGCCAACGGATACATTTCCGCTAAAAGGCGTTAAAAACGACATCGTAACCTACACCATGAATGGCTCGACCACTGATTTTAACAGCATGATCTGTTATGATGCAACAGTGGTTTCGCAGTTATACGGCAACGGGACGGCCTATTTTTATGCCAAAGATCACACATTTGGCATTTTTAGCCAATCACCGCCCTGGGGTTTTACTACATTGGAGTTTTTGGTGGATAAACAGCCGGCGGGCTTTAGCTGGGCGAGTTCACCGAGCCTTTACCTGGTGCTTCATGGCAGTCCTGTGCGGGCTGTTACTACTATCCTGGAAACAAATATCGCCAGGGTTGTAAATGGACAAACGTTCACAAACGTTATCCATTCAACGCTTAATTATCAGATCAATATTAACAATGCCGGATACCACAATATCGCTTTTTTTGACTTTTACGTTGCGCCGGGAGTGGGGATCATAGAAAAAGATGCCAGTTATTATGGCTTGTTGAACGAAACGGAGACTATTTTGAGTTATACGATCAAATAAAATATTGTTTTTTTCGATGAGAGAGACAGGATTAAGATGGTGACGCTTGTGGTAAAAGCTGATGATCATACAAGTAACTTAGTCCAGCCGATAGCATTTTAATCCGCTCGCCCGGTAGTTTTTGCCTATTCGGCAAAATGACATAACTTTAAATATGAAAAATAAGATCGACCTTTTTGATCAGCTGGTTGCTGCGCATGCCGATGCTGTCCGCAAGGGTGATACCATACCCTATACCTCGCTGAACGGCCACATGTACAGTTATTTTTCGAAGGACGGGTTCCTGGCGCTGAGGCTGCCCGGGGATGCACGCGAATCGTTTTTAAAGCGATATAACACCAGCCTCGTTACAGCTTACGGTATCGTTCAAAAGGAATATGTAATGGTTCCGGACGATTTGCTGGAGCAAACAGCGGAGCTTAAACCCTGGTTTGATAAAAGCTATGAATATGTCAGCGGGATGAAGCCCAAGGCAGGTAAGAAGAGCTAATGTTAAGTCTAAGTCGCAAGTCTCAAGTCAGAGTATAGACTTAGAACCTTCGACTAACGACTTTCGACTTAAAACCTACCGCTTATACAAATATTTTTCAATACGCTCACTTAACAGGCCTTTGTAGGTTTTACTGATAGGCAGGGCTTTGTTTTCTAAAATCACCTCGTCATTATCGATCGCGTTAATTGCGTTGATGGAGACGATATAGGATTTGTGTATCTTAAGGAACTGACTTTGCGGCAGCCGGCTTTCAATTCCTTTAAAACTCATGTACGCCACATATTTTTTTTGTTTGGTGTAGATGATCACATGGTTTGATAATGCTTCGATATAAAGGATATCCTCAATACTTATCTTTTCGATCTTTTGATTTGATTTGATGAAGAAAAATGGATCGGCTAAATGGGAATGATTGGTTGTCCTGCTTTCGCAAAAATCCTGGGCTTTTAGTACGGCCTTAAAAAACCTTTCAAAGCTGATGGGCTTTAACAGGTAATCGCAGATATTTAGCTCATAGCCTTCAATGGCATATTCCGGAAACGCGGTTGTAAAGATTACCAGCGGCGGGTTGGGCAAATTTTTCAGAAAATCAATACCGGTTAGCTTGGGCATTTGTATGTCCAGGAAGATTACATCAATAGGATTCTTTTTTAACTCCACGCTGGCTTCAATAGCATTTTTACAGGCGGCCACAGCCTGCAGAAAATCAACCTGCGCAATGTGTTCCAATATGCCGTTGCGGGCAATCGGTTCGTCATCCACAACCAAACAGTTAATTATCATATTGCAGTTTAAGTATGGTTTGATACATGTTTCCCGTATTGTAAATATTCAGTTCGTGCTTTTCGGGATAAAGCAATTCAAGCCGGCGTTTTAAATTCTGAACGCCCAGGCCGCCGCTTTGCAGCAGGTGCTTTCCGTTAAGTTCGTGTTCATAGCTGTTTATCGCTTCAGCCACAAAAATCCGGTCATCATCTATCCGGAGCTCGATATGGATCATGTTTTTGCTGGCATCCTTAAAATTCGATACATGCTTAAACGCATTTTCAACCAGGGGCAGGATGAGGAATGGCGCGATTGAAAAGTTTTCTATTTTATCATCGATGATGAGTTTAACATCCGAACCCTTTTCCATCCGCAGGGTTTGTATGCCTATATAGTTTTTTATATAGTTCAGCTCTTTGTCAATCAATATCTTGTCGGTAGTACATTCATAAAGCTGGTAGCGCAGCATTTCTGAAAATTTCTCAACCGAAGCACGCGCTTCCGTATTGGTTTTGTTGATCTGAAAATAGATCGTATTCATGATATTAAACAGGAAGTGCGGATTGATCTGCGACCGCAGGAAAGATAATTCCGTCGTTATTTTTTCTTTTTCTACAATCTGCAATTTTCGTTCAAGGCGAAACCGGTCAAAAAGGATCTTATAGCTGCTTGCCCCAAAAGCAGCGAGCGCCGTGTCCCATATAAATAAGTTTAAAGAGGGGCCGAGTGTCGTCCACCTGGGGATGATCTGTTTATCATGGTTGGTAATATGATCAAACAGCCGCGTAACGAACAGGCTAAGCGGGCCGAACACTAAAATGATGCCGAAAAACAAAACCACAAAAAGGGTGAACTTTCGTTTATAAAGCAATTTTGGCACCAGCACATAACCACATATATAAAATGGAGGTGCATTTAAACCCGTAGAGCAAAGTACATTAACTACCTGCGAAAAAACGGTTCGGGCAGGATTATAATAGGTAACAAACGAAAAAGTCATGGCAAAGCTCCACATCAAAATGTGCAGCACCTTGTATTTATGGATCCACGCTATTATTTTATCGGATTTATCAGACATACCACGCCAAAATATTATCAAGCAATTTACAATCATTATCCGGTTTACAATTTCATTTTGTCACGTTTTTAGGGCTGCTCATCAGGTAATTATCCCCGGTTATAATCGGCGGTAAAAAAACGCCGGCATCATTTTCTATATTCCTTTATTTGCCCTATCTTGTTTCAACCAATTAACCGATGAAAAGAAAAACATTTATACAAATCGGCGCAACAGCTATGGCAAGTTCACTCATTTCACCGCTTAACGCGCTATCCCAGGGTCAGCAGGAACATTTAACCAATTGGGCAGGTAACCTAACCTACGGTACCGGCAATGTGTTTTACCCCCGCACGGTTGAAGAGGTACGGAACCTGGTAAAAAGCCATAAAAAGATCAAAGGCCTTGGCACACGGCATTGTTTTAATACCATAGCCGACAGTACCGATAACCTATTATCAACCAAAGAGTTAAACAAAGTGGTTTCGCTGGATGCGAAAGGCGGGACCGTTACCGTTGAAAGCGGCATTAAATATGGCGAACTGGCGCCCTACCTGGATAAGCAAGGCTATGCTTTGCATAATTTGGCGTCGCTGCCGCATATTTCGGTCGGCGGCTCCATTACAACGGCGACGCACGGTTCGGGGCTCAAAAATGGCAACCTTGCCAGCGCAGTAACCGGACTTGAAATAGTCACCGCTGATGGCAGCCTTATTCATTTTTCAAAAGAGGCCGATGCGGAAAAGCTGAATTCAGCAGTAGTTGGACTTGGGGCACTCGGGATCCTTACAAAAGTTACCCTAAAAATACAGCCGACCTATATGATGAGGCAGCATGTCTTCACCGCTTTGCCCGTTACGCAGCTGAAGGATAATTTTGAAAAAATAATGTCGGCCGGGTATAGCGTCAGCTTGTTTTACGACTGGCAAACCGACCACATTAACGAAGTTTGGATAAAAAGCCGTATCGGTACGGATGCAGATCATAACGAAGCCGAATTTTACGGCGCCAAAGCGGCTGTAAAAAATCTGCACCCGATAATTGCTTTGAGTGCTGAGAATTGCACCGGGCAAATGGGTGTTCCGGGCCCATGGTATGAGCGACTGCCGCATTTTAAAATGGGCTTTACCCCGAGCAGCGGAAAGGAGCTCCAGTCGGAATACTTTGTTCCGCTGCATTATGCGGTGGAAGCCATACAGGCGGTTTCAAAGTTAGGCAGCCAGATCGGCCCGCATCTTTTTATTACAGAGATCCGTGCGATTGCTGCGGACGACCTTTGGATGAGTCCCTGTCGTCATCAAACCTCCGTCACCATTCATTTTACCTGGAAACAGGAAACCGAAGCGGTATTGAAGCTGTTGCCGCTTATTGAAAAAGAATTGGCCCCCTTTAACGCCAGGCCGCACTGGGGCAAAATATTTACCCTGGAACCCAAAGTATTGCAGGAACGCTATGAAAAGCTGACCGACTTTAAAAAGCTTGTTGCCGGGTACGACCCTGAGGGAAAGTTCAGGAATGCATTTTTGGAGCGGAATATTTACGGATAAGCGCAGCGGGCGCTCCCTAAACTAAAATACGGCACAACCTTATGCAGTGAATATCCGTAAGTGCAGACGGGGTGATTATTCCATCTCCCGAGAATGGGATCACAGGCAAATGAAATAAGAGAATAATCCCTACTTTTAGGGGCTGTTATACAATTTGTTGCGAATGCTCGTTTTAGTACGTAGCGTAAAAGCAAGGCATTAGATTCGACGAACAACGGCTAAAAAATTAACCGAAAAGGTCCCGAAGGAGGCGCAAGGTGCCCATAGAAAAATTGATAAGCCATAACAGCTTTGCGACCGCTGCGTCTTCCCCTTCGCGTCCTTCGTGGTTGAACCGTGCGCTGTTTAGTGGTATAAAAGGGGTTAAACGAATAAAATAAAATATGAGAAAAATTTACAACTTATGCTCGCCGGTATGTGCTGCAGGATTATTGGTGATACTATTTATGGCGTCATGTTCGAAAGATCATTCAACGCCTGTGCCAACTGCAAAACCGCTTGCTACATTGGGCCTTTACGAGGTTGACCAGGTGGACAGTATTACTTACAAAAGAATTTTTATCCCCGTTTCCGGGATGGGTACGGCTTCTATTTCTACTTATTATCTTGTTTTTGACACAGGTTCGTCCGGTCTTACCATCGATGCAAACGGCATCCTGCCTGCGTCCATGATTACCAGTTCGGGTATAACGGTTGCCGGCGATTCGGTAGTGACAAATGGAATAACCGTTACTAACCAAACGGCTATCATATCCTTTGGTAATGCTACCAGCGAAACATCCGAATACGGCAACCTCGCGTATGCGACAGTTAAAATAGGCGACGTAAACGGCTCCATTACAACCGGCCGCATACCAATTTTTCTTTATTATAAAATTGTCGATAACAATGGGGCAGTGCAGGCCAAGCACTCCCAGGACGTTTTTGGGGTAGGGCCGGGCACCAGTTTTGCAAACAGCGCAATCAGCAGCCCGTTGAGCTATTTTAAAACCACTAATGGGTTGTTGAATGGGTTTAAGCTATCCACCCTGGTTAACTCACAATTTAGCCCGGCGGGCAATTATGTGCAAAATTTGCTCCAGATCGGCTTGCTGCCCAGCGATGTTAACCCCTCAAACGGGTTTATCATGCATCAGCTGTCTTTTTTTCCACAGGGAGGATATTCGCCTGATATTGAATCCACTATAACTTATAATGGTAAAACCATTGCTGCCACGGCATTATTCGATACCGGCACGCCTGCTATTTCGATTGTTGAGAATAGCGGCGCTTCCAGTGATATTGCAACGCTTCCAGCAGGTGTAAATGTATCGCTTACCACCAGCAACGGCTTTAAATATAGCTATATCACCAGCGGCGGGAACGTTACAGATATTGCCAAACCATCCTATACCGGTGATCCACGAACGATTTTTAGTATAAATTTTTTCGCTGATAATGAATTTATCATGGATTATCAGGCGCACGAAATTGGGTTGAAGAACAATTAAAAACGCAGAGACGCAAAACTTTGCGCCTCCTGCATTAATACTTTGCCGGCGTTCCCGGTTTTGGAACAGACTCCTGTATAAATTTCCTTAAGTTTTCGGTAGCGGTTGCCAAATCCTCTTTGCGCAAGTACAGCATGTGACCGCTTTTATAACCTTCCCATTTTAACCGGTCTTTCAGCCTGCCGCTTGGGTCGAGTTGCCAAAGGCTGTACTTGGCATTAAAATAATCGCAGGCGCCGTCGAAATAACCCGATTGAATAAGCAGGTGCAGGTAAGGGTTTTCCGCGATGGCCTGACGCAGGTTCTCGCCGGTATGGTCGTTTTTATCATCCCATGGCCAAACATTGCCAAACATATTATATTTCAGGTCGGTTTTGTAATTCAGGTCATTGCGCAGGTAGATATTCATGGCCGGCGTGAATTCATGCAGCCATGCAGTCAATTCGGCGTTATAATCCGGGCTGCCGCCGTACGATTGGCGGTCAATCCCCCGGTAACGCGAATCAAGCCTGCCGATAGTATATCCCTTTTCGCGGAGCAGTTCTTTCCAAAAAAGATCGTAAGAAACATCCAGGTTATTATCCAGTATCAGCTTTTGAGATATGCCGCTGTATTTTGACATTTTAGCGGCAATTTCCTGCTTTTGTGCATCGTCGATAAAGCCGCCGCGCGCCATGGCGGGGATCAGGTCGTTAATGGTAAAGTTTTCCACTTCCGGTAAAAAGGCGGTGAGTTCTTTTTGCTGATATTCGGGGGGCAGCATGCCATGATACCAGGCCGTGGCAGCAAAATAAGGCAGCTTCAGGGCCTCTTGTACAGGGCCGTTGCGCTCAATGCCCAAATCGGTTGGCGAAACAAGTATCACCCCGTTAAGGTACATCCATTGGGCATCCTGCAGTTCCAGCGCGAGGCCTGATGCACGCGTGGTGCCGTAGCTCTCGCCTATCAGAAATTTTGGCGATGCCCAGCGGTTTTTGCGGGTAACAAACGTGTTTATCCATTCGGCCAGGTATTTGATGTCTTCATTTACGCCAAAAAACCTGGAGCCCGGAGTTTCTTTATCAACAATGCGCGAATAACCGGTATTAACGGGATCGATATACACAATATCGGCAACGTCAAGTATGGAATTGTTGTTGTCGACGATGCCATAAGGCTGAATGGGGTAACCCTCGCTATCCACGTTGAGACGCCGGGGGCCGGTATAGCCAATTTCCATCCAAACAGACGGCGTGCCCGGGCCGCCGTTAAAGGAAATTACCAGGGGGCGGGTGGAGCGGTCGCTCACATCGTCTCTTTCATAATAAGTGTAAAATACACCTGCGATTGGCCGGCCATCTTCATCCCAAAGCGGCATGCTTCCGGCAGTAGCGGTGTAGGGAATTGCTTTTCCTTTTATGGTCACCGTATGTTTGGTAACTACTGCCGAATCCACCTGCAAAACGCGGCTTTTACTAACAGGATTGGTGTTTTTGGATTGGTCTTTACCCGGCTGCTGCGCTAATACGACGGACAAGGCACAAAGTAATACGATTGAAGTAAAAAGTGTCTTCATGACAGGAGGATTTTAATAATTCAGTTACTGTTTAAAGGCGTGGCTCAAAAGAGACGTTCCTGGCACTTAATAAGTCCCGGTACAATACTAATCTTTTCCTGTTGTATTTGCAATCGGGATAGGTTCAACAAATGAAAATAGCCGCGGGTTATTTGTCACTGTTTTTGATCGCTATAACCAGGGTAGCCACGGTGAGTTTAAAAAGCCGCAAGCCGCTGCAGGGCGGCCGACAGACCGGACACAGCGCTTTTATATTCAGCGGTGTCGAAATAGCCGTTCGACGTATTGCCTGGCGCGGGGCCGGTTTTTGGGTTCAGCAAACCATTGCACCTGGCCGCATAGCTGGCACAAATGGTGAGCTGGTTTAATATGCCATATATTTTGCTTTTGGAGGCTTTCAGCTTTGCCGTTGCCGCCTGTTCGTCCGCTTCGTATTTTTTTTGCTGCTTTTGCAGAGCCGCATTTTTTATATCGAGTTTCGCTTTTGCAGCGTCGAGCTTTGTTTTCCATGCGACCAATTGGGTGCCCATGGTATCAATCTTTAATTTCTGCTTTTGCAGGGCAGCCACGGTTGCGGCTTTCCGGTCTTTGGCGGGCAGGGCGTTGTTGGCAGTCGCTGCTTTATTGTAGTTGGCGAACGAGGCCGTATACTTTGCGCCTAGCGCTTTATAGTTATTCATGTCGAAATTATACGGCTCGACGTCCTGCTTGCTGAAATTCGTCGCGGCGGTTACGTATTCGCTCTTTTCGGTTTCCGCTTTATTAAGATCGTTTTGTTCGGCTGCGGCGGATGTTTTTTCAGTCGCCCCGTCCGCTAATAACGCTTTAGCGGCGGTTTCGGCGCTTGTTATCGCTGCAGGCGCATCCGCAGCGGTTTGCACCTTCGCGGGATCGGGCAATTGGTAAGTTTGATGGCTGACCGGCGTAACAATGCTAATAACCTGGCCAAAACCCGGCGATGAAAGCAAGCAAATAAAACCGGCCGCTGCCGCCCCGAAAAATCCATTTTTAAAAACATATTTTTTCATACCCGTTTTTTAAAAAATTTACCTGGCCGGCGCAGCGTATATTTTTAGCCCCAGGATGCCGATCATGATGAGCGACATAAAAAAAGCTTCGGTCCATGATATGCGCTGGTGAAAAAAAAGCACTTCCGAAACTTTCAAAAATATAAGAGTGGTGGCTGTCCATACAGCAAAGGCCATTGCAGTCGGTATTTGTTTGATAGCTGTGGAGAACAAATATATATTGGCCAGCCCAAACAATACATAACCTGCAAAGGGCAGCAAAATAGGTAAACCGCCGGTCCATTTATAGAAGGTTGTAAAGCCTATGGTCTTAAGATCGCTGAACTTCATAAACTTCAAACAGAAGGTCCACGCGGTTTCGCAGGTTGCGGCTAGTATGAGAAATATCCAGGCCAATACATCAAAAATTTAAAATGCCGGCACAAGATATAAATTTTCGACATTAACAAAAATTTCCGGCAGGTTTAGTTGTAGTTTGCAATTGTATCGTCCTGGCCTGAAATAACCGGCGCGCCAAGTTCCGGAACTTCCGGCCCGGCAGGATGAAAGGCCACGACAGTGGCCCCTTTTTTTCGGTGGAAAAGCTTTTTTACAGCGGCCATGATATTGGGCCTCAAATTATAATACCAACTGAACCATTTGTATTTTAACAGCTTTTGTTCATCAAACCGTTTGACGGAAAATGCGTGCTGCAAAAAATAGTCTTTGGGATAGTCATAATACAGGCCCCAGTTATCGCGGTGGTTGCCGGGTTTTTCGCCGGGATCGTAAACTGTCCCGAACAAATAATCCCACACCGAAAATTTAGTTGAGAAATTGGCATGAAACACTTCGCGGTAGTTGGCGTGATGCCAAAGGTGCAATTCGGGCGTGTTGAGGAAATATTTCAGTTTGCCGAATTTCACGTTAACATTGGCGTGGATAAACATGCCAAACATCGCATCAAGCAAAGCCTTTATCGGGATTACTTCGGGATGCGCGCCAAGTATCACGATCGGTGCAAATTCGATGGTTTGGTTGATAATAATTTCGACAGCGTGCGACCGCGAGCCGGCAAGGAAATCAACCTCCTTACCGGAATGATGCGCCTCGTGTGTGCGCCAAAGCAGCTTACTGGCATGCTGCAGTCGATGGAAGAGGTAGATATAGAGGTCGTGTGTTACCACGAAAAACAACACCTGCTCTGCGATACTCCATGATTGGAAAAACGCAAACCCATGCCAGTGAATGCCATTTTGTATTACGGGAATGATATAATTGAATATGAGTATCTTAAGGAAATAGCTTTGGATGAGCGTATACCATACAAAATCGACCCAAAAACCCTCCCGAAAAAAAGGCAGTCCCTTACGGTAAGGGTCAATACGTTCCCATGTAACGATAAAAATCACCCAACAGAAAAGGATAAGCGTGGTAGTTTGGATGAGTGTCATAGTTCATTTAAACTCTAAGCCGGAAAATTAGGCATTTTCCTTTATCCCGCTGAGCGCAAATGTTATTTTTTACATTCTTTACAAAAATAGGCGGGGTTTATACTATTTTGTAAAGGCGGCCACAGCGCGGACAAGTTTGCCGACCCTGTGGCCGATGAGACATTAAGCTTTAGTTTTATACTCTTCGCTAATATTCACGCGGAGCCTTTTCATCGGCCCAATTTCCGAATCATAAACTTTCTTCACGCCATCGCCCGCTGCAATTTCCACATCGCGGATATCACGCACCAGGCGCTGGAATCCTCCCGGCTCAACCGATGCTGCGTGGTCCGATCCCCACATGGCGCGGTCGAGCGTAAAGTGGCGTTCAACAAACGTTGCACCCATTGCTACTGCTGCGACAGTAGTTGCAAGACCTGTTTCGTGACCCGAATAGCCGATGGGTACGCCCGGGTATTTTTCGCCCAGCGTTTTTATCATTCTCAAATTCAATTCCTCCGGTTTGCATGGATAGGCTGAGGTGGAGTGTGCGATAAACAGGGGATAGTTTCTATCAAACGACCATACCAGGTTAACCGCATCTTCAATTTCCCTTATGGTTGACATGCCGGTGGATAACATTAAAGGCTTGCCGGTTAACAATATCCTTTTAATTAATTGGGTATCGGTTAATGATGCTGAAGCAAGTTTGTATAAAGGCGTATCAAACTGCTCCATAAAATCAACAGCTTCGACATCCCAGGTGGACACAAACCAGTCGATGCCCACTTTTTTACAATATTGGTCTATGGTCGCATATTCCACAATGCCGAATTCGATTTTGCGTTTATAGTCGATGTACGACATGCGGCCCCAGGGGGTATCGCGCATTATTTCCCACTGATCCTTCGGCACACATATTTCGGGGGTACGTTTCTGGAATTTTACGGCGCTTGCCTTTGCCGTTACTGCCTCATCGATCAGTTGCTTGGCAATGTCGAGTGAGCCATTGTGGTTTATGCCGATCTCCGCAATGATGTAGCAATGCTCGCCCGAACCGATCTTAACGCCGCTGTTGAGTGTAATCACCTCTGACGGCCTGCCGGAAACTTTTCCGCCTTTATGCGCCAGGATGATCTTTTCGGCTGTTTCTCTAAAACACCCGCTGCCGCCATTTGATTCGCAAACCAGTTGGGCAACATCTTTAACAAAAGAGATTGCATTGGCCGGACATACCGATACGCCAACCATTTTCATTACCTCAAGGTCGTTCACATCGTCGCCGATATAAGCAACTTCTTCAGCTTTCAGATTAAGCCGGGCGATAATCTCTTTTAAGACTGAGGGTTTATCTTTTACACCCAGGTGCAGTTCCGTGATCTTTAGCTTTTCGGCCCGTTTGATCACCGATGGCGAAAGCTCGCCGGTGATAATGCCGGTTTGTACACCCGCTAAATTGCGCAGTCGCTCCACACCCATTCCATCACGGATGTCGAATTTCTTTAATTCTTCACCGGCTTCGCCGTAGTAAACGCCGCCGTCAGTTAATACGCCGTCACAATCGGTGAGGAGTAATTTGATTCGTGAAAGTTTTGCTTCTAACATATCTTTAATGTTTAATAGGGTTTCAAAAATTTATATTGCTGTCCATCCGCCGTCAACTACCAGGTTTGCGCCTGTCATATAAGCCGAGGCGTCGCTCGCTAAAAACACCAGTGCGCCCTGGTAGTCTGTTGGTTGTGCCATTCGGCCTAAAAGGGTTTTAGCTGAATAATTCTGTATAAAAAACTCGTTTTGCGAATTTTCAACACCACCCGGCGATAGTGTATTTACACGCACGCCTTTATTGCCCCAATAGGCCGCCAGGAACCGGGTAAAATTTACGACCGCGCCCTTGGTTACCGGGTAAACCGGGGATTTGTAAAAAGTTTGTTCGCCGCATTCGTTGCGGTAGATGGATTGATCAGGCCCGACAATTCCGTATGTAGACGCAATATTGATGATACTGCCGCCATGCTGATCGGCCATAACCGATCCGAAAACCTGTGAGGCCAGGAAAACACCGGTCACGTTCACATCAAGCGACTTTTTAAAGGCATCCAGCGGATAATTCTCAAAAGCCGATAACTCCTTCGCCATGCCGGGATTTTCAAACATATCATTGATTGCCGCATTATTAACGAGTATATCGATAGAACCATATCGCGTCAGTATCTGGTCGCGGGCGATTTTTAATGAAGCCTCACTGGTCACGTCCATCTTCAAGCCGCCATGTTGTTCGCCAAGCCCTTCGGCAAAAGCAACGCAGGCAGCCTCGTTCATATCGGCCACTACCACGTTCGCGCCGGCCCCGGCCAGCGCTTCGCAGTGCTTTTTACCCAGCAGGCCAAGCGCACCGGTTACAATGGCGGTTTTATTCTGTAATGAAAATAGGTTAGTCATTGGTCATTGGTCATTGGTCATTCGTCATTGGTCATTGGTCATTGGTTGGTAGATTAGCCGCTTTGCACCAATGACCAATGACCAATGACTAAACAGTTTTCGGCTTAATATTATAATTACTCACTTTACGGAACACTGCTTCCAGTACTTCGCCTTTCAAATATTGTTTAACGTTGCCGCTTTGTATGGCCTCTTTCACTATCGGCATCACGTCACGATAGGCCGATAGGGTATATTTGATATCCTGATCGCTATGGCTGAAGCACATATTATGGAAGCCGGCCCAGAGGATGCCGCGTTTTATCATTTCCTGCTGCATCAGGGCTTTTACTTCCAGGCCGTTACCTGCCTCGGGCGTAAATGTGACCATGCTGCGGCAGTTGTAGCCAATGCAGCGGGTATAGATGTCCATGCCTAGCTCTATGGCGAGCTGGTTGTAGCCGTCTTTCAATAAGGCGCCTTTTTCATCCAGGTATTTCGGCACGTTTTTGTCGCGCAGCTCGTTGATGGTAGCAAGGGTAGCCGCTAGTGATAAAGCCTCGCCGCCGAACGTGGTATAGCTGAACACTTCCGAGTTTAGTAACTCCATCACGTCCGCCCTGCCGGTCAGGAAAGCGATGGGCATTCCGTTTGCACAAGCCTTGGAGTAAACAGCGAGATCGGGCTTTACGCCGAAATATTCCTGCGCACCGCCTATTGCGACGCGGAAACCGGTCCACATTTCATCAAATACCAGCAAAGTGCCGTTTGCTTTACATACTGCGGCCAGTTCACTCAAAAATCCCGGTTTTGGCGCCTCGAAAATAAAGGGCTCAAGGATCAGCGCGGCAACGGTGTCATCCAATGATGCTTTGATAGCTTCAATGTCATTATACTCGAAAGTATAGGTCATGTTCTGAATGGCCTCGGGAATGCCGGCATTGCGGCTGGTGATGCCGATATACCAATCGTGCCAGCCGTGGTAGCCGCAGCAAAACACTTTGTCGCGTTTGGTAAACGCACGTGCCACGCGGATAGCAGCCGAGCAAACGTCCGCACCTGTTTTGGATATTTTCACCGCTTCGGCATTGGGAATGATCTGCTGCAGCAATTCCGACACTTCCACTTCCAACGGATGCATCAACGAAAACGTGATACCGTCCTTCAGTTGCTTAGCGATGGCGTCATCAACAGCAGGATAGCAATAACCCAGTGAGATAGGGCCGATGGCAGAGTTATAATCAATGTATTCGTTACCGTCGACATCCCAAACGTGCGAACCCTTTGCCCTTTGAATATATTTTGGCGCCACGCCTTTGGTAAATTGGCCGGGACCTTTGGCCAGTGTTTGCGTAATGGGTTTCTGCACCTTTAGGGCACGGTCGTAAATTTCGTTTGATTTGCTTATATCAGGATAATCGGGATTAAATTTTATAGAATTTGGCATGTTGATATAGTTTTGTTATTCAGAAAATTGGGGTGTCAGTATTGCAGGTTGATGGTGAGCAATGGCGTAGCCTAATATTTTTTCGGCTATTTGCTTGCCGGTGAAGCCTTCGTGCTGAAGTACGTTTGGTAACAGCGATGGCTTAAACCATTTTTCGTTTAAAGCGATGGGCAGCACTTTTCCTGTAAGGGCGTGTTTTAACAGTACTTCAGCAACTATCGTGTACAAGCCGCCGGTAACGAAATGATCTTCCAGGGTAACAGTTAGCCTGCTCTCGCGGGTAGCTTCGATGATCGCCCTTTCGTCAACCGGTTTCAGGCTGCGCAGGTTGATCAGGCCCACCGACAACCCTTCTTTTTTAAGGATATCGGCCGCAACCAACGCCTGCTCGAATAAAAGCCCGTAGGTTAAAATGGTTACATCTTCGCCTCTTGAAATGATCTCGGCTTTGCCGATCTCAAAAGGTGCGTGCACATGATCGGTTTTCCGGGTATTGATGCGGACGTACGCCGGGTTTGGATGCGCCCAAATCTTCGGCAGCATTTTTACCAGGTCGTCTTCGTCTGCAGGTGCAAAAACTGTCATATTGGGGATACCCCGCATTAAAGAAATATCCTCAACCGCCTGGTGGGTTGGCCCGTTACCATCCGACAAAAACCCCGGGATGAAGCTGCTTAATTTTAAGGGCAGATTAGGTATGCCTGCATCGGTGCGTACGAACTCAAAGGCGCGCATGGTTAAAAACGAGGCCAAAGCATGCACCACGGGAATACGCCCACGCAGGGAAAGCCCCGCCGCCGCGCCAATCATGGTTTGTTCGGTTATACCGGTATCGATAAATCTATTGCCAAGTTTAGCCGGGATATTCCGGACCAGGGCGCGATTTTCCGCCGTCATAACGATGAATCGTTCGTCGGCTAATGCGGTTTCTGTCAATAATTCTTCGTAGGTCATTCGCTTATCTCACTACTAATGTTTCCGATGTTAAATTGGTTAAATGTTCGCCGTGCAATTCTTTCAAAAGCTCCTCCACTTCGGTTGCATTAAAATTGCAGAACCAGCGGTCGGCGCGACGCTCGATGCTTGGCAGGCCTTTTCCGCGAACAGTATCAGCTATCACCACGTTTAATTTGCCGGGCTGGAATGGATATGCCGAAAAAGCTTCATTCAAAGCCTCAAAGCTGTGCCCATCTATACGTTTTACCGCAGCTCCGAACGCCGCGAATTTGTCATGCAGCGGCTCGAGGGGAATAAGCTCCTCAGTCGGCATGTTAGCCTGGAAATGATTGCGGTCGATTACGAAGATCAGGTTATCCAGCTTATAGGCATTGGCCACTAAAACGGCTTCCCAGCAGGTGCCTTCGTTCAATTCACCGTCGCCCATAACACAAACTACTTTGTTGTTGCCTCCCCGGATTTTAATATCCATGGCCACGCCAATGGCGACAGAAGGCAGGTGACCCAATGAGCCGGAATGAAATTCAATGCCCGGTATTTTGGTGTTCGGGTGCCAGTAAATATGATCTCCGAGCGACAGGTGATTTTTAAGGCGATCTTTTTCCAATAAGCCCAGCTCGGCGAAGGTGCCATAAAGCGCCGGTACATCATGTCCTTTCGAGAGGAAAAGATAATCCCTCTCCGGATCGTCCAGGTTATGTGGATTGATATCTAAAAAGTCTGAATACAGGTAAACGATCAGGTCGGCTGCCGATAGCGAAGCGCCTACAAAACAGCCGCCATCGGTCGACATGCGGATAATATGCTCCCTCACTTTGAGTGCTGTTGCTTCCAGTTGGTCTACAGGGGTTTGTACACTGTGCATTTAATCAATATTAAGAAATCTAATTTAGGGGCTAAATTTTTATGTTTTGTTAATTGAAGGTAACTTTTGTTTGTTCAGTCGAAACGGTTTTCAACTCATTTAAATGATTCCTGTACCAGTTTACGCCCGCATATTGGGCGTTTATTTCATAAATCCCGGGTTTCTGTTTCAACAGGCTCAAGATGTCTTCGCATGAAAAATCGGTCTTTTGAGGATACAATTCTTCAAACACCCTGTTGATGAAATCATAGTCGGCCTGGTAATCAATAGTAAAACGATGCGACATCGAATAATCTTTTCCGGCACCCCAAATTACGTTGCCAATTTTGAAGACTTCCTGATTTTCCCAGATATAAGGGGTGGTGTGCTCCAACTCCAGTTGGCGCGTAGCTTCCCGCCAGGTTTTTTCAAGGCAATGCATAGTCATAATTTCTACATCGTTTCCGTCCGGAAAGGTTGCCGGATGCAGGTTGCTCACATAGTCAAACTGGCCCGGGTTAGCGAAGTAGTAGTCCAGCACCTGGTCTATTATTCGCGGATCGATCAACGGGCAATCGGATGGGATTTTTAAGATGGTATCGGCATAGTATTTTTTGGCGACCTGGTAGTGCCTGTCGAGCAGGTTGTTAAGGTTACCCCGAAAGCAGGGAATGCCTATTTGATTTGCTTCATGCTCAATAATATCGTCGCTTAACGCTTCGGATGTTGCAATAACGATAAGCACCTTGTGCTTTATCATTTGCAGCCGTTCAATCATGCGGTGCAACAAACTTTTTCCGAGTATGGGCATCATCACCTTGCCGGGCAAGCGGCTCGACGACACCCTGGCCTGTACAACAATTACGGTATTTTCACCCATAGATATTGATCCTAATGCCTTCAGGCATATTGCATTTGACGGGGTTGGGCGTCGGTGCTGAAGGCAAATCCTTTCAGAAAGTCCTCTTTCCTGCCATCAAAGTTAATGTAGCTACGGCAAATTTGCGCAATATTTTTGGCCGATTTGCCGTCATTTTGTACCGGGGCCAGCGCCTTCAGCTTCTCCAGGTCGAAATAGGAATGAACTTTTTTACCCAGGACGATGCCTGTATAAACTACCGTTGAATATTGTGTGATCAACTCACTGCAATTGGCGATCATGTGGCTGGTATTGCCACTGCTGAAAACCATCGAACCCTCCGGCGCATATTTTCTGATCTCGGCTTCGGCCCGGCTTACTTTTTCGTTAGGATGTAATTTAAACAACAACTGGCGGCCATCAGCAATTTTTGCGGCTTGCCTTATAAATGCCCGGCGATTTTCAAAACGATACGTCTCCCGCATATCCGACGTCGCCACCATTACATAATTATGCAAGGGAAAGTCATTGTTCATAAATTGCCGCTGGTTATCGTAATTCGGAATACCAGTCACGATTAATTTTGACAAATCGGTGCCGTAATCGGCAAAATAATTTTTGTACCCCTCGGAAGCTGCGCAGTAAATATCACAAACATTTGTAGATCCATTTAGCGAAGTGTCACCGGTTAAGTACGCAGGCAGGCCAAACGCTTTTACAAAGCCGGTTAACAAAGTGGGTTTGTCAATCATTCCTTCCTGCACCCAAATGGTTTTAGTTGCTCTGAATTTTTTGGCGACGATCATATCGCTGCAATTCACCACCAGGTCATATTGATGTCTTTCGCCAAGGTAATCTATTTGGGCTCCGAGCTGGTTTAAATAATGCTCCGATTTTTCCCTGAAACTTTCTGCAACCACGGTGCCGTTGGCAAAGGGCGTATGTTTTACAATTGCCCTTAGAGCAGCGTTATCGGCGAATATCTGGCTGAACCAGCAGTCAAAGTCTTGCAAATGCCTGGAAATCTGGTGCATTTGCGAGGTTTGGTTTATCGAGCCTGTAATGAACAGTATCTTCTTCCTCATCTCAAAGCTTAATCATTTTCAAAGCTACACATTGGGTTTTGGCTTTTGTTAATCGGGGATTAATGTTAATATCCACTTAACTTTTGCTTAATCTGTCGGTTTTGATATTTAGTGATTAGATGGGAGTAGCCAGTAAAAAGTTACGGGTACCAGGGGCAAGAGGGCTTAAACAGATCACTCGTAGCTGAAAAACGCTGTCAATTTATCGCAAAGAAACATGCAGGTCTTTTGGTCCATCACGCCCAATTTCCGGATTAGCCTCAATTTGGAAACCGACCGGATATGATCTAACGCTATTTGTCCTTTTTTACTTTGAAATATACACTCTACGCGATGGGGATATGGTTTGATAGCCGATGTCATGGCAGCAATTGTGACAGTAGCAAGAGGCCCATTAATTTCATCGGGTGATATTACAATGCAAGGCCTGGTTTTACTTATTTCGCTCCCAACCACGGGATTCAGATCCACCAGCCACACATCGAAGCGCTTAATTACCATTGCCATTCGGTGTCTGTTAATTGGTCATCAAACCCTTCCAGTAATTCATCATCAGGCATGTGACCGGCCGCTATCGCGTTTTCCAATATTTCCGTCCATCCGGCCCTTGCTTTCTTTTTTGATTTGATTAGGATGCCGCTTTGCGTAGGATCAATCTCGATTTCCCCTGATAGTTCATACTGCACGATCATTGACTTGGGTATGCGAACGCCAAAAGAGTTGCCTATTTTGATGAGTTTAGTTTCCATTACAACAAAGTTACTACAAAGTAATTACACGTTTTGAATAATTGTATAGTATCTGCGCATAATTTCACACTTATCTCCTATTTTTGCCGTTTTCCATAGTATTATGAGTGAAGAACGGTCGTTAAATTTTTTAGAAGAGATAGTAGAAGAGGACATTGCCGCTGGCAAGAACAATGGCCGCGTACTAACCCGTTTCCCGCCAGAGCCTAATGGTTACCTGCACATCGGTCATGCTAAATCCATCTGTTTAAACTTTGGGCTGGCGCTGGAATACGGCGGCAAAACCAATCTCCGTTTTGATGATACCAACCCGGTTAAGGAAGACATTGAGTATGTTGACAGCATAAAAGAAGATGTAAAATGGCTGGGTTTTGAATGGGCGAATGAACTTTATGCATCTGATTATTTTGATGAGCTATACGAATTTGCAGTTGAACTGATCAAAAAAGGCCTGGCTTACGTAGACGACAGCAGCGCCGAAGAGATTGCCAAACAAAAAGGTACGCCTACCGAACCAGGCACGCCAACCGCATACCGCAGCCGCAGCGTGGAGGAAAACCTCGGGCTGTTTGCCGAGATGAAAGCTGGCAAATATCCCGACGGCGCAAAAGTGCTGCGCGCCAAAGGCGACCTGGCCTCGCCCAATATGCACATGCGCGATCCGCTGATGTACCGCATCAAGCATGCGCATCATCACCGCACCGGGGATAAGTGGTGCATTTACCCGATGTATGATTTTGCCCATGGACAATCCGACGCCATTGAGCAGATCACGCACTCCATCTGTACGCTGGAGTTTATCCCTCACCGCGAATTGTATAATTGGTTTATCGAGAAGCTGGAGATTTTTCCTTCCAAACAATACGAGTTTGCCCGGCTTAATCTCAACTATACGGTGATGAGCAAGCGCAAGCTGCTGCAACTTGTTAACGAGAAATTTGTAGAGGATTGGGACGACCCCCGCATGCCTACCATCAGTGGATTGCGCCGCCGTGGGTATACGCCTGCGTCAATCCGCGACTTTTGTGACCGCATCGGCGTGGCTAAACGCGAGAATATGATCGATGTGAGCCTGCTGGAGTTTTGCATTCGTGAGGATCTGAATAAAACAGCATGGCGCCGGATGGCTGTACTCGACCCAATCAAGCTCGTTATCACCAATTATCCCGAAGGTCAAACCGAAACCATGTT
>Ga0206971_10035_pt2 | contig 45196 bp, 37 predicted proteins | sample Alteio_BWOrgHeat_85_FD_152917 | JGI IMG/M metagenome (GOLD analysis project Ga0206971, IMG submission 152917) | Enriched cells from forest soil in Barre Woods Harvard Forest LTER site, Petersham, Massachusetts, United States -... | ecosystem: Environmental > Terrestrial > Soil > Temperate forest >...
GTGTTTTGCCATAATGAGCACAAGGCTCCAGGGATACGTAAAGCGTTGATTGATCTAACAATTCAGCTGAATCGCTGAAATTACTGATCACCTGGTTAATAGCGTTTACTTCGGCGTGTGCTTCGCCATATTTATGGTGGTAACCTTCCCCAATAATTATGGTGTCCATCACGATAACAGCGCCCACCATTGGATTCGGGCTTACGTAGCCCATACCCAAAGCGGCAAGCTCCAGGCAACGCTGCATATATTTTTCGTGCTCGTGCATCGTGCAAAAGTAGCTTTTATGTTACTTTGCCGCATGGAAACCATAAAGAATGTTTTTTCCGCATGGCGTGAAGTGCTTATGGGGCTTTACGATTTAAATGAAGCGGAAGCCGTTACTTTATTGGCCGTAAGTGAAATTACCGGTTTTTCGAAAGCAAAAATTAAAGCTTTTCCGGAGCAGGAGATCCATCCGGAGCAAACCAAACAACTCGCCGCTATTTTAACCCGGCTTAAAACAGGAGAACCTATACAATACGTAATCGGCCACACCGAATTTTACGGGCTGCCTTTTAAAGTAAATCCATCCGTATTGATCCCCCGCCCGGAAACCGAAGAATTGGTTGAATGGGCGATAGCTTCAGTTGGTCCCCAACAAAGTTGGGGAGCGGTTGGTAATATTTTGGACATCGGCACGGGCAGCGGCTGTATAGCGATCAGCTTGAAAAGGAATTTGCCCCAATTCCGGGTGTCGGCAATAGATATTTCCACTGATGCGCTCGATACAGCGAAAGAAAATGCGAAGCTAAACAATGTCAATATCGATTTTATCAAAGCGGACATTTTATCCATTGAAAAACCTTTCACCTTTCACCTTTCACCTTTCACCTCGATTATTTCCAATCCCCCCTACGTCACCCTGCACGACAAAACCCAAATGCACCAAAACGTAACAGATTTTGAACCTCATACAGCCCTTTTCGTGCCCGAAGACGACCCGCTCGTGTTTTATAAGGCAATAGCTGATTTCGCGGTTAAACACCTGGCCGAAAATGGCTTACTATTTTTTGAGATAAACGAAAGTTATGGCAAGGAAATAGTTGAACTATTAGCCAGCAAAGGCTTTAAAAACATTGAGTTAAGAAAAGATATGAGCGGACGGGATCGGATGATCGGTGCTTCGCAAGTGGCAGTTTAAAGTAGCAATAATTAAGCCCTGAAAAACTGGTACTGCCACTCCTACTGCCGCTAACTCCTCGGGTGATACTGTATAATCGTCCCCTTTAAATATTCCCGATCCAAATGCGTATATATTTCCGTCGTCGTAATGCTTTCGTGCCCTAGCATTTCCTGCACGGCCCGCAGGTCGGCGCCGCCTTCAACAAGATGGGTGGCAAAGGAATGCCTGAACGTATGCGGGCTGATGGTTTTATGGATACCGGTAAGCAGCGCCAAATCTTTGATGATCATAAATATATAAACGCGGCTTAACCTGGAGCCACGTCTGTTTAAAAACACCAGGTCCTCCTCCCCTTTTTTTATCGGAATATGCACCCTGATGGTTTCAATCCATATTTTAAGAGCTTTTACTGCTGAGCCGCCTATCGGTACCAGCCGTTCTTTGCTGCCTTTGCCGGTTACTTTGATGAATTCTATGTCGAGATATAAATTAGATAGCTTCAACTCAGTAAGCTCCGAAACACGTAACCCGCAGCCATATAAAACCTCCAGGATCGCTTTATTACGGCCTCCTTCGGGTTTGGAGAGATCAATCGCGTCGATCATTTTATTAATGTCGTGATAGCTTAGCGTATCCGGCAGCTTACGCGTGATCTTTGGCGATTCCAGTAATTCCGAAGGGTCGCTTTTGATCATATCCTCCATCAGCAGGTATTTATAAAAAGATTTTACCCCGGATAAAATCCTGGCCTGCGATGAAGGGATCATCCCCAGTGCGACTACCCAGCTGATAAAATCCCTTAAATTGTTTAAAGTTATGGTTTCAGGCTTTAGCTTAATTGCCTGTATGTCAGAAAACTGGTATAGTTTCTCTATATCCCGACTATACGCTTCGATGGAGTTTTCCGATAGCGACCGTTCCAGCTTCAAATACGCCCTAAATCCCTTTATTGCCGATTGCCACTCCAATTGAAATTTTTTTAATGTTTTTAGCTAAGTTTGACCTGATGAAGATACAAATTATAAACGGCCCAAATTTAAACCTGTTAGGCGTTCGCGAGAAATCGATCTACGGCGACAGCAGTTTTGAAGCTTACCTGGAAAAGCTGCGTGAGCGCTATCCAGCTATCGAAATTGGGTATTACCAAAGCAATGTAGAAGGCGAGATCATCAACAAAATACATGAAGTCGGCTTCAGCTTCGATGGCATTATTTTGAATGCGGGGGCCTATACGCACACTTCTATCGCCATTGCCGATGCTATTGCTGCCATTAAGGCGCCGGTTATCGAGGTACATATTTCTAACGTTTACAAGCGCGAGGAATTCAGGCATAATTCCATGCTCGCCGCAAATTGCCGGGGAGTGATCGCAGGTTTTGGCATGAACTCCTATCGGTTAGCGGTGGAAAGCCTTTTATCCGATTAAGAAAACGTTGAATTTTTAACCACAGAGATCACGGAGAAGGCCCAGAGAACCGCAGAGAAAAAAATAAAGAACTGTTAAAACTTTGTGGTCCTCTTTTTCCTCCCCTTTGCGCCCTCCGTGTTAAAATTCTGCTCGATTTAGTTATACAGATTAACAGCACCCCGTAATTTTGTCTATATCCTATTTTTATGATGACCAGGTTAACTAAAATTGTTTTCATAGCTGCCCTTTCGCTTTTATCGCTATGCACCATATGCGCTCACGCCCAAACAAAAGCTAAAAAGGAAGTATCAAAAAAGCGTGAAGCTGCCCGCGCAGCCATGCACCTGCGTGATTCGATGATGCGCGCCATTACACGGTCTGATACCTCAATCAATAGCCTTTTGCAGCGCATGGAGCAGTACACAGCCAACTTTAACCAGATCGGCAGCTCCTTAAGCGACGGCGTCGACACCGTTGATATTGGCGAACAATTACCGGCAGTTATTAAACGCACCGATAAAATAAACGCAGCTGTACACACCCATAAAGCCGGAACACTGCGATTTTTATTTGTATTGAGGGACAACCTTGACCATATGCAGGATCAGCTGGAAAGCTGGCAAAACGATATAGCGGACGTTAATACCAAACTGGTTCAAAATCAGAACGACCTCATCAAGTTTACTAAAGACACGCTGATAAAAAAAGCGCCGTCGGATAGCAATTTGCGTAAAACATACTTTGCCCAGTTTCGGCAGGTAAGGGCGCTGTGGCGACAGACAGACTCGTTAAACCGGGGCATTTTACTTAAGGTAAACCTGCTGCAGGACAAGATGGCGTTTTGCTTTACCAAAGTGCTGGACGAAAGCGACGAGGTAGACAGCAAGATAAAAGGATTTGCCTCAAAAGCTATTTCAGGCGAGTCGGATTATATATGGCGTGTAAGGCCGCAATACCGCGATTTAACAGAGGCTATCGGTCATACGGTACGCCTGGACACTTTACTGCTAAGCAATTTTTTTAAAGCTGACATCGGCGTCCATATCGCGGCACTTTTGTTCCTCGCGATCATTTTCATTTGGATATTATACCACCGTAGCAAAGTCCTCAAAAAAGCAGAAAGCGTAGACGCAGCTTCGCAGCAGGCTGCACACGTTTTAAATAACCCGGTGATAGCACCGCTGCTGGTAGTTACGGCTATTATCCCTTACTTCTACAACCATCCGCCGACAGCTTTGATGGAGATATTGTTTTTAGTTTCAATTGCACTAACGATGGTGCTGATAAAAAACGAGATCGGTAAGCCTGCCTACCAGTTTTTGATACGACTGTTTATTCTTGGGTTCATCTACGCGGTGAGCAATTTACTGATCGACATTTCGAGTATCGACCGTTATATTATATTGCTGCTATCGGCTGTTTCATTCGCATTTGCCTTTTCATTTTATCGAAAAGTGAAAACGTCGCCGGATGGTCATTTGCCGTACACAGCGCTGGCGCTTAAGGTGTTTATGTCGCTGCAAGTCATTTCGTTTATCTTAAATGTTACCGGGCGATTCGCCCTGGCGAAAATATTCGGCGTTACAGCAGTGTTCAATCTCTGGTTTTTGATCGTCCTTTTCATGGTAGTCAATATACTAATGCAGGCAGTTTTTATCCATTTTGAAGCAAGAAAAGGGGGTAACAGCATCGTTAACTGGATGGATTATAGCCTTGTACAAAAGAAATTCAAACAAACGCTGCTCATTTTAGCGTCGTTGCTTTGGGTATTTGGCCTGTGCCAAAACCTCGATATTGACGACTGGGTAAAAGACAATATCCACGAGGTGCTCAAAGTGTCCCAGTCTGTTGGCGGGGCTTCTTTCACTGTTGGCGGCTTTGTTATCTTTATACTTGTCATTTGGCTTTCTTCCATTGTTTCAAGGATCATTAGTTATTTCTATGACATTTCCGCGCAGCGGGTTACCGATCTGTCGGTATTGAAAAGGAAAAACCGTACATCCGCATTGATCATTCGCATCGGGGTGTTTTCGGCTGGTTTCCTGCTTGCAGTTGCCGCTTCCGGTTTCCCGCTGGATAAGCTCACCATCATTATCAGCGCATTTGGTGTTGGCATAGGCTTTGGTCTGCAAAATATTGTAAACAACCTGGTTTCGGGCTTGATCCTTGCTTTTGAAAAACCAATCAATATCGGCGATGTGATCGAGGTTGACGGCCATACCGGGACCATGAAAGAGATTGGCATCCGGTCAAGTAAAGTGGTTACCGGCGATGGCTCGGAAGTGATTATTCCTAATGGTGATTTCATTTCGCACCAGGTAGTAAACTGGACGCTGAGCAACAGCAACCGGCAGATAGAGTTGCGGGTTATCACTGCTTACGGCATCGATATCAACAAGGTTCGGGGACTGCTGAAAGGCCTGCTGGCTGATCGCGATGACGTAATGAGCAAACCTGCGCCTGCTGTGTTAATAAATAACATAACAGAAAGTATCGTGGAATTTAAGTTGCTGTTTTGGGAAGCCGATATTAGTACCACCGGGGAGTTGCGAAGCAAGATATTAACGGAAGTATACGCAATGTTGGGTAAGGAAGGCGTGCAATTACCGGGAAGCAGCCAGACCAACCTTTACCTGCATTTTCCGGAAGGGGTGCCACTTTCTGATCCGGGGTCAGCAAAGAGCGGGAAAAACGACGAAAAAGAAACTAAATAAATGCCGATTGATCCAGGTCGGTAAAATGACTTTTCTTTTTAACAAAAAAGTCCCAAACAATGCTGCGCCTGTACAGGCCGGTCAGGTTATTATCCTTGCGTTTTTTTATTTTTGGTAGTGCTGATCTTTTCGTTCTGAATAAAAAATTCTGATGCGCGCGGCTAACCGCCCAGGCATCTTTACGCTTTCCTTCCGACAGGAAACGAAACAGCGCTATCAGGTCCAACCATATTCGTATAAATATCACCCAAAGCCCCCGCCAAAACGGAAGATTGTTTTTTATAAGCAAAAGATTGTTTCTGAAGTTGAGGAATGTTTTAAAAGGGTTCTCCACAGTCAGGGTGCCCCCTCCTACGTGAAACACTTTCGAATCGGCGCAGTACATAACCTTGTAACCCATGTTTTTTAATCGCCAGCAAAGGTCAATTTCCTCCATGTGCGCAAAAAAGCGATCGTCAAAACCACCGGCTTCAACCCAGCAGCTTTTCTTAATAAAAAGCGCAGCGCCCGTTGCCCAAAATACTTCTTTTGATTGGTTGTATTGTCCCTTATCAGCTTCTATTTCGTAAAATATTCGTCCCTGGCAAAAGGGATAACCAAATTTATCGATAAAGCCTCCCGCAGCCCCGGCATGTTCAAAATGATCTTTTTGCGCGAAAGCTTTGATCTTTGGCGCTGCAGCCGCTATGAGCGGATCGCTCTCCATCAGGGCGATCACAGGCTCTATCCAGCCGTCCGCAACCTCCACGTCGGAGTTTAACAGTATAAAATAATCGGCGTCAACATGCGCCAGGGCTTTATTATAACCACCGGTAAAGCCGTAATTTTTGTCGTTTCGGATAATTTTAACCGCAGGAAAATTTTGCTTTAAAAATTCCCCGGACCCATCTGTTGAGCCATTGTCAGCAATAACAATCTCCAGATTTGGCCAGGTAGAACTCAGCACCGACGGAAGGAATTGCCGCAGGTAGTTGACGCCATTCCAGCTAAGTATTACTATTGCAACTTTAGGGATGTTAGTCATTGATTATTGGTCATTAGTCATTGTGATATCCGTCTGGTCTTGTCGATTCATTGGTCAGCAGTCGTTCAGCCTTCGCTGGACTTTTACTGGTGACCAATGACTAATGACCATTTTGCGGCTTAATTTTCCATCTCCTGTGCGACCACAGCCAGTATTCGGGTTTTTCCCTGATTAATGACTCCAGGTATCTCACGTGTATTTCGGTGATTTCGTAAGGTTGTGTTTGTTTCGGTTCTTCAACCAACGGTACAAATGTATAAGTATAGTGGCCCCTTTTTACCAGGTCGATGCGATAAAATATCACCACGCAGTTGATCATCTTCGATATTTTCTCTACGCCCAGGAAAACGGCGGTCGGCTGGTTCAAAAATTCTATGAAATATTTCGAGTCTTCGCGGGTTGGTGTTTGATCGGACGCGAGTACGGTAAAAGTCAGCTCGTTTTTTGTTTCCAAGATTTTGCGCAGCGTTTGCCGCATGGATATCATAGTCGCGCCAAAGCGCGAACGCGTACGGTTAAAAAAATCAGTAAAAACCTCGTTGGACTGTGGTTTGTAAACAATCATCCGCTTATGATCGGTCAAAAATCCAAAGCTCAAGCAGGCCATTTCCCAGTTGCCGTAATGGCCCGCTGCTGCCAAAATACTTTTGCCCTGGCCAAAATAATATTGCATAAGTTCCGGATTTGTACAAATCATCCGTTTATTTACTGATTTTGCCGACATGCTGACGGATTTTATCGTCTCGATCATAAGATCGGCCATGTACTTAAAATATTTTTTCTCGATAGCCGCGCGTTCTGCCACGGTTTTCTCCGGAAATGAATTGCGCAGGTTCTCCTGCACCACCTTTAGCCGGTAGCGGATGATGTAATATAAAATAACAAATAGCAGGTCGGCAACCAGGTACAGAAACCAAAAAGGCAGCATCGAAACCAGGTACAAAAACAGCGTACCTAATCGTGAAAGCCCTTTTTTTATCATTATTTTCGCAAAATTTTGCTGCAAACTTAAAATATATGATCGAAAAAGGCGCTGTGTTCCCGATGTTTTATCTACCGCCGGTGGAATATTTTGTAAAGCTGCAGGCGCATAAGCCCGGTATACTGATTGAACGCGAAGAACATTTCCCCAAACAGACCTACCGAAACCGCGCCCATATTTATTCGCCGGATGGTGTATTGCCACTGGTGGTACCGGTGGTAAAAGGCTCAAAACAGCATACCAAAATAAAAGACGTTAAGATCAGCTACGATTTTAACTGGCAGCGGCTGCACTGGCAAAGTTTACAGGCCTGTTATCGCCGCTCGGCTTATTTTGAGTATTATGAAGATGACCTGGCGCTATTTTATGAGAAGAATTTTCCTTTTCTTTTTGATTATAATGAACAGCTCCTGCAGTTTATCCTGAAAGCGGTCAAACTCAAACTGGAGTTTAGTTATACCGAAAGTTATGAACCTGAATTTGAGGGGTTAACCGACCTGCGAAATGCCTTTAGCGCAAAAAAAGAGCCTGATTTTAACCAAAAAACGTACATGCAGGTATTCGACGACCGTAATGGGTTCAAAAAAAACCTGAGTATTGCTGATCTCCTGTTTAACCAGGGGCCGCATTCGATGAATTATTTTATTTGATTATAGTTGAGCGTTACTTTATGACGAGCCGGCCGTTCATTTATATTTTGTTCCCGATTGCTGTATTTTTCAGTTTGATTGAACATGATCAAACTATTGAGAATAAATTGAAAATCATAAACCGGGCCACGTATAGATTTAATAGGGTTTGGAATATCGGAAATAGGTTATGATCATTTTAATTTTTATAAAAAATTCACTGTCACCTCGGACAATTATAAAAAAATTCAGGATTTATATGCATCATCGAAGGCAAATTGCCGTTTTGACCGGTCAAGTCGAATTAATTGGATCTAATTACTTCATCATTCGAAATTCAAAATCCGATATTCGATATGCTGAAACCAGCAACTAATCGCTAATCTCCAGTCTCTATTAACTATCTTCGCACCATGCTCGATATCCTCATCATTGGCGGCGGCCCCATAGGTATAGCCTGCGGCTTACAAGCTCAAAAAGCCGGCCTCAGCTATGTTATTGTCGAAAAAGGCTGCCTGGTCAACTCGCTTTATAACTACCCTTCTACCATGACTTTTTTTTCCACTTCGGAAAAGCTGGAAATCGATGGGATACCTTTTGTTACCATCAGCAACAAGCCGGTCCGCGCCGAAGCATTGGAATATTACCGCAGGGTAGCCACATCGAACAACCTTAATATCAATTTATTCGAGGAGGTTATCGACGTAAAAAAAGAAAATAACCATTTCGTTATCACCTCAGCTAAAACAAGTTATACCGCCCGGAAAGTGATCTTATCTACCGGGTTTTATGATATAGCCATGCCATTAAATATCCCCGGTGAAGATTTGCCTAAAGTGCGCCATTACTACAAAGACCCGCATTTTTATGCGATGCAAAAGGTTGTAGTGGTAGGCTCGAGCAATTCGGCTATTGATGTTGCACTGGAGACCTACCGCAAAGGCGCAGAGGTAACTTTAGTGATCCGCGATGCCGAAGTAAGCCACAGGGTAAAATACTGGGTAAGGCCCGATATACTGAACCGGATAAAAGAAGGCAGCATAAAGGCTTATTTCAATTCGAACCTGAAAGCCATAAGGCAGGATGAGGTGGATATTCAAACCCCGGAAGGCGTTATCACCATGCCCAATGATTTTGTAATGGCGATGACGGGCTATCGCCCTAACTTTGAATTTCTTAAAAAGCTGGGCATTAAGCTCACCGAAGATAAGTTTATCCCCCACTACAACCACCAAACCATGGAAACCAACGTACCGGGCCTATACCTTGCCGGCGTGGTTTGCGGCGGCCTGGATACCCATTTATGGTTTATCGAGAACTCGAGGATACATGCGGAGATGATTATCTCGCATATTGTTGGAATGAATTGATCGGGTTGATCAGGTTGGATTGAGTTGATTAAAGTGAGAAAAAAGCTTAACTCAATCAACCTAATCAACTTAGTCAACTAAATAAACTTTTTCCTTGCATAAATTAAATTAAATGCAGTCTTTTGCACGCGAATAAAACAACAAAAAGCACAAAAGAAAAATGAAACCACAAAGCTTAAATAAGCCCACAGTAAGAGCATACTTTGCTCCTGTTGCCGCTGCTTTGATTTCAAGCATTTTTGTATTTTCTTCATCACGACGAAGGCCGTACATGCCGAGGGCGTGATTTACCCTTCTAACCCCCTTGCAAAGGCGCGATACTTTGCGTCTCCACCTCTAATCAAGCATCATTTTATTGTTAACGCCGTAAAAGGCAAACCATTAACGGTAATTTTTCTATTTCAATGACCATACAAGATTTTGATATTATAGTTGCAAGCGCACAGCATATCGACTATGCCCAGCAAATCTGCGATGAAATGGCTGAGTCGGCCAAGGCGCGGGGTACCGGCATTGCGCAACGCTCGCCCGAGTATGTGGCAGACAAAATGCTGGAAGGCAAGGCGGTGATCGCCTTTCATAAGGATGGTACCTGGGCCGGTTTTTGTTATATCGAGACCTGGAGCCACGGCGATTTTGTGGCCAACTCGGGCCTCATCGTAAACCCAATATTCCGGAAAGCCGGTTTAGCAAAAGCGATAAAGGAACGGATTTTTAAATTATCGCGCACTAAATATCCTAATGCAAAAATATTCGGGTTAACCACTGGTCTGGCCGTGATGAAGATCAATTCTGAATTGGGCTATGAGCCGGTAACCTATTCGGAGCTTACCCAGGATGAAGAATTTTGGGCCGGCTGCAAAAGCTGTGTGAACTATGATATTTTAATGAGCAAGGGACGGAAAAATTGCATGTGCACCGCCATGTTGTTTGACCCTACGGAAAAAGCGAAAGAGTTAGAAGAAAAATCAAAAGAAATGGTGCGCAAAGCAAACCTTTTTGGGAGAATTGAAAAGGTGCTTAAGAGTTTCAGCCAGGAACTTCGCCAGGTAAAAGGCGAAAGGTTAAAGGCGAAAGGTTTTGTGTTAGGGATTATAAAAAAATAGAACCCTGGACAGGATTAACGGCCTGGTTAACAAAGTGAAAGCGACACATATTGCGTTTATTAAATTTTTTGAGGGGCGAATAACCTTTCGCCTTTCACCTTTTACCTCAAATAATATGAAAAAGAAAGTTGTTTTAGCCTATAGCGGCGGTCTGGATACGTCATTTTGCTGCATCTATTTAACACGGGATTTAGGTTATGAAGTTCATTCTGTAATTGTTAATACAGGTGGCTTTAGTGACGAAGAATTGAAGAGCGTGGAAGAACGCGCCTATAAAATGGGCGTCACTTCGCACCACGTGGTTGATGAAACAGAAAATTTCTATAATACCTGCATCCGCTTCCTCATTTACGGAAACGTTCTAAAAAACAACACCTATCCGCTATCTGTAAGCGCTGAACGCGTTAGCCAGGCAACGGCAATTGCCAATTATGCAAAAGAAATAGGCGCCGAATTTGTGGCGCATGGTAGTACCGGCGCCGGTAACGACCAGGTAAGGTTTGATATGATCTTTAATATCCTGGTGCCAGAAGTGCAGATCATCACCCCTATCCGCGACCTGAAATTGAGCCGTGAGGCGGAGATCCAGTACCTGAAGGAACACGGCGTGGAGATGAATTTTGAGAAGGCGAAATATTCTATTAACAAGGGCATTTGGGGTACTTCCGTAGGCGGTAAGGAGACGCTGACCTCAAATTTGGGCTTGCCCGAAGAAGCATGGCCAACGCAGGTTACTTCAACCGAAGCAAGGAATATTGAGCTTGAGTTTGAAAAAGGCAAGCTTTGGGGCATAGATGGTGAAAAATTCAGCCATCCTACTAAGGCGATACAAGCCTTGCAGGCCATTGCACAACCTTATGGGATTGGTCGGGATATTCACGTCGGCGACACCATTATTGGCATAAAGGGCCGTGTGGGTTTTGAAGCTGCTGCGCCCATGATCATCATAAAAGCGCACCATACCCTGGAGAAACACGTGTTGACCAAGTGGCAGCTTTCGTGGAAAGACCAGCTTTCCTCCTTTTACGGCAACTGGCTGCATGAAGGACAATTCCACGATCCGATCATGCGTAATATCGAAGCTTTTTTGACCGATACCCAGCATAATGTAAGCGGCAAGGTATTTGTACAATTGCATCCATATCGTTTCCAGGTCGTTGGCATCGAATCGGCACATGACCTGATGTCGAATAAATTTGGCAGCTACGGCGAAATGAATAATGCCTGGACAGGCGATGATGTTAAAGGATTCTCGAAAATATTCGGTAACCAGGTGATGATCTATCATAAAGTTAATTCCAACCCCCAAACCCCCTGAAGGGGGCTTAAAAGGTAAAAAATATGTCTGAAAAACAAACAAAAGACGCTCATAACACTCTCCCTTTAGGGGGTCCGGGGGTGTTAGCAGGTATTGTAGGTGGGGCTGGTTATACCGGTGGGGAAATGCTGCGCATCCTGCTGAACCATCCAAATGTAGAGATAGCTTTTGTGCATAGCACCAGCAGCGCCAATAAACATGTTTACGAAGTACACACCGATCTTTTTGGCGACACTGATCTGAAGTTTGCAGCGGAACTGGCTTATAATATCGATGTGTTGTTTTTATGTGTGGGTCATGGCGATGCTCAAAAGTTTTTAAATGCCAACCCAATACCCGATCACATTAAAGTGATCGACCTGAGCCAGGATTTCCGTTTGAGCCAGTCAGCAAAGCACAAAACAAAAAGCTTTGTTTACGGCCTGCCAGAATTGAACCGTGACACAATAAAACAGGCAAATAACATTGCTAATCCGGGTTGTTTTGCTACCTGCCTGCAGCTGGCCTTACTCCCCTTAGCAGCCAGGGGTTTGCTGAATAGCGAGGTACATATCACCGCAACAACGGGCTCAACGGGTGCGGGACAAAGCCTCTCAGCCACAACTCATTTTACCTGGCGCAATGATAACCTGTCGGTGTACAAGGCCTTTGAGCACCAGCATTTGAATGAGATTAGTCAGTCTTTAAAACAATTGCAACCCGGGTTTGATTATGCCATAAACTTCATCCCCTATCGCGGTGATTTTACAAGAGGTATTATCGCTTCTATGTATGTGGATTGCAATCTTGGTGAGGCAGAAGCTTTGAGAACATACCAGCAATATTATGTTGCTCATCCCTTTACTCATGTAACCAACCATGATATTGACCTGAAACAAGTGGTAAATACGAACAAATGTATTATCCAGGTCAGGAAGCATGGAAACAAATTACTGATCGTCAGCATTATAGATAATTTACTTAAGGGTGCCTCAGGTCAAGCGGTTCAAAATATGAATTTGATGTTTGGATTTGAAGAAACAGCAGGTCTAAAATTAAAGGCGACAGCTTTTTGATTTGACGAACTGAAATAAAATGGAAAGAATAAGTTTAACATATCTTTTGCGACGACGAAGGCAGTTTTGATCTCAAATCGATCATTGACATTAGAAATTTATAGCAACTAATAAAATGTTAAACACATGGCGAATGAAAAACTTTAACTTTTCGCCTTTACCTTTCACCTCAAAAGAAAATGAAATTATTTGACGTTTACCCAATAAACCCGATAAATATTGTACGTGGCCAGGGCAGTTTAGTATACGACGATAAAGGCACCGAGTACCTCGACCTGTATGGCGGCCATGCAGTTATTTCTATCGGTCACACTAATCCGCACTATGTCAATCGGCTGGAGGATCAGCTGCACCAGATCGGATTTTATTCCAACTCCGTTGAGATACCGATTCAAAAACAGCTGGCTGAAAAGCTGGGCCATGTTTCCGGCAAGGAAGATTACCAGTTGTTTTTGTGCAATTCAGGTGCCGAGGCTAACGAGAATGCTTTAAAACTGGCATCGTTTTACAACGGCAAAAAGAAGATCATCGCATTTACCGGTTCTTTTCACGGACGGACATCATTAGCTGTTGCAGTTACAGATAACCCCAAAATCGTTGCGCCGGTTAATGAAACCGAAAATGTGATCTTTTTGCCGAGATATGATGAGGCCGCATTGGAAAAGGCTTTTGCCGAAAGTGAGATATCCTCAGTAATTATTGAAGGCATCCAGGGCGTTGGCGGCATCCATGTCGCTCCGGAAAGTTTCCTGCAAAAGATCAGGGAATTATGCGATGCGAATAACGCCGTTTTTATAGCAGACTCGGTACAATGCGGTTACGGGCGTACCGGTAAATTCTTTTCGCATGATTTTGCAGGTGTTGATGCGGATATTTATACCGTGGCCAAGGGGATGGGAAACGGCTTCCCGGTTGGGGGCATCATCATTTCGCCAAAAATAAAACCGGCATTTGGCATGCTGGGTACCACCTTCGGTGGAAACCATTTGGCCTGCGCAGCCGGCTTAGCCGTTTTGGAAGTGATAGAGCGGGATAATCTGCTGCAAAACGCGGCAGACGTCGGCGGATACCTGATCGATGAACTGAAAAAGTTCAGGCAGGTAAAGGAAGTAAGGGGTCGTGGATTAATGATCGGTATTGAGCTGCCTGCTGACCTGGCACATGCAAGGAAAGAATTGTTATTTACCCATCATATCTTCACCGGCGAGGCCAAACCAAATGTGATCAGGCTATTACCGGCTTTGAATTTGACCAAAGCTTACGCCGACAGGTTTTTGGAAGCGTTTACAACTGTTTTGAATAAACCTCTCTAAATCTCCCCTAAAGGGGAGACTTAAGATAAGTTTTTAAAATACGATGAAAAAATTTACCTCCGTTCACGATGTTAGCGATGTAAACGCGCTGGTTGCCGAAGCGCTTCAATTGAAGCAAAACCCCTATGCGTTTCAGCATTTGGGGAAGAATAAAACCATAGCGCTCGTGTTCCTCAATCCAAGCCTTCGCACGCGAATGAGCACGCAAAAAGCAGCCCTTAACCTGGGAATGAACGCAATGGTGCTCAATATCGACAAAGAAGGCTGGGCGCTGGAACTGCGTGATGGCGTGGCTATGAATGGCACCACGGTAGAACATATCCGCGAAGCAGCAGCCGTAATGGGTCAGTATGCTGATATTATTGGCGTACGCTCATTTCCCGGTTTGAAAGATCGGGATGAAGACTACAGCGAAACTATCTTCAACAAATTCGTCGAGTTTTGCGGTGTGCCAATCGTTAGCCTGGAATCCGCCACCCGCCACCCCCTGCAAAGCCTTGCTGACCTGGTTACCATTGAGGAGTTAAAAACCAGGCCTCGCCCAAAGGTCGTATTAACCTGGGCGCCGCATATTAAACCACTACCCCAGGCTGTGCCTAACTCGTTTGCCGAATGGATGTGCAAAGCGGATGTAGATTTTACGATCGCTCATCCAAAAGGATATGAACTTTGCGAAGAATTTACCACCGGCGCAACTATCACGCACAACCAGGACGAAGCCTTAGCCGATGCTGATTTTATTTACGTAAAAAACTGGTCGGCTTATGAGCCTTATGGACAAATTTTGCCGGGAAACGAGGATTGGATGCTGACCAACAACCGGTTAAAAAACACCAACAATGCCAAAGTAATGCATTGTTTACCGGTAAGGCGCGATTTGGAGTTATCGGCTGAAATACTGGATGGTGAAAGCTCTATCGTGGTTCATGAAGCTGGTAACAGGGTTTGGGCAGCACAGGCGGTTTTGAAGAAGATGTTGAAATCATTATAATTTGGCAATTTGAAAATTTGTTGATTTGAAAATGTTTAGCTTTAAAACACTATTTACAAATCTTCAAATCGGGTAATCTTCAAATCGTATGTACATCCCATCCTTTAATAAATTCGACGATCAGCATCAGGTTATAGCCTTCATGCAACGCTATAGTTTTGCAACGATCGTCTCTATTAAAGATGGAGTCCCCCTTGCCACACACCTCCCCTTTTTAGTTAAAGTTGAGGATGACAAAGTAATCCTTCGGGCACATTTTGCAAAGGCAAACCCCCAGGCTAAGGACAGCGTCGGCCAGCAGGTTTTGGTGATCTTTACTGAACCTCACGCTTACATCTCGCCAAAAAACTACGAGAAAATTGAAAATGTGCCTACCTGGAACTATCTCGCCGTTCATGCTTATGGTAAATGTGAGGTGCTGGAAGGGGAGGAAAATAAGGCCGCGTTACTTGCAGAAACCATAAAAGCTTTTGAGCTGGAATATTTAAAGCAATGGGACAGTTTGTCCGAAGATTACAAGCGGAAGATGATGAACGGCATTGTAGCTTTTGAAATCGTTGTGAACGACCTGCAGGGTAAAGCCAAACTCAGCCAAAACCGGTCGGAGGTTGAACAGGAAAATATCATTCATCAGCTTGGCGATGCAGCCAATAACACAGAGCGGGAAATTGCTGAATATATGAAGGCCTTGAAAAAAATGTAGAGACGCAATATTTTGCGTCTCGAACCCAATGAAGAGGTTTTAGGATGGCATCGCAATTTCCGGATCAACCTTTTGATTCGTTCCGGGGCGCGAAAAATTGCGATCTATTTCGGCTCTCCCTCAGATGACCTTGTTTCTGTATTATAATGCCGTACTATCAACCTGTTGTCGGCATTTTTATTGAAATAGTTTATCGCCCAGCTAAAAAACACAATGCCTTTATTGGTAAAGCCCGCAAGCGACATTAAATGCACTAATCCCCACAGCAGCCAGCCGATAAAACCGCTTAAATGTATTTTGCCCAGGTCGGCCACAGCGTGGTTTCGGCCTATGGTAGCTAACGAACCTTTATCATGGTATTTAAAGGGTATTGCTGGCTCGCCCTTTATCAAATGCGCGAGGTTTTTAGCCAGGTGAGCGCCTTGTTGTATCGCGGCCGGCGCTACACCAGGATGGCCGTTTGGTGTTTCGGGGGTAATCATGGCAGCAACATCCCCTATGGCAAAGATGTTATCGTAGCCCTTCACCCGGTTTATTTCATCAACCTGCAGGCGATTTCCTTTTGTAACCGCTTCTGCCGGCAGCCCTTCCGGCATTTCGCCTTTTACGCCGGCCGCCCAAAGTACGTTCCGGGTTTTTATCGTTTTGCCGTTGTCAACGGTCAGGTAAAAACCATCGTAGCTTTGCACATGAGCACTGTTATAAATTGTTACATCTCCCTTTGTTAAAGCCTCCTTCGCCTTCGCCGAAGCCTGTTCCGACATTGTTCCCAGCACCCTGTCCTTACCTTCCACCAGGTAGATACGGAGGTCGTATTTGCTTAAACCGTGATAGTCTTTTTCAAGTATCAGGTGTCGCATTTCGGCTAATGCGCCCGAGAGCTCAACCCCTGTCGGACCGCCCCCTACAATCACATAAGTCATCAGGGCAAATTTTTCGCGCATATCGGTGGTTACCAGTGCAGTTTCCAGGTTCTGCAGCACCAGGCTACGGATATTTAATGCCTCCGGGATATTCTTCATCGGCATGGCAAAGTGCTCAATTTCTTTATTCCCAAAAAAATTGGTGTTCGAGCCGGTGGCTATCACCAGGTAATCGTAATGGATTTCGCCAATGTTTGTCGAAACGGTATTTGTTTCAGGATTGATCTTCTCCACTTCGGCCATGTTGAAGCTGAAATTTTCATATTTCATGAATATCCGCCTGATTGGAAAAGCAATGGAATCCGCTGCTATCGAGCCAATTGCAACCTGGTAAAGGAGTGGTTGAAAGGTGTGATAGTTGTGTTTGTCGAGCATCAATACATCCACCGGCGCTTTTTTCAACGCAGTAGCTAAAGATAATCCGCCGAATCCCCCTCCTATTATTACTACCCTGGGCCTGAGGCCGATTTTTTGATCCTGTGATACGGTGAACATAAATTTTATAAAACTCAATTATACGCAATCCGCCATGAAACAATATTCACGGCCTTGTTATATTTTCAACATTTAAAGCCTGTCCGGGTTTTGATTGGTTAGCGATTATTTTTTCAGAATGGTTGTCGCTCAATAGCTCCCAAAGATACTCTTGTCAACATTCGGGATTTTTGGCTACAGTTCTATTTTTGGTCTCCATGATGCAAAAACTCAATGGTTTTTAGTATTTTTACCCCTTAAAAGGCTGATAAATATATCATTTGAAAATATTTGGCTTTTTTTGCATGGTGAAAAGTATTAAATTGAGCAGGATTTGGCAAAGCATGGCGAAATTAAGGGTGAAAAAGACCTTTACGTTATAAAAATAGGTGGAAACGTTATTGATAATTCCGAAAACCTGTATCGTTTCTTAAAAGACTTTACTGCTTTGCCCGGCAAAAAAATACTGGTTCACGGCGGCGGTAAGGTAGCGACGCAGCTTTCTGAGACATTAGGGATTGAGCCAAAACTTGTTGACGGACGCCGTATTACTGATATTGAAACACTTAGAGTGGTCACAATGGTTTATAGCGGGCTCATTAACAAAAACATGGTAGCCCAATTGCAGCGGTTCGGTACCAATGCCATCGGGCTTACCGGCGCCGACGGTGATTTTATCCGTGCAAAAAAGCGCCCTGTAAAAACCATCGACTACGGTTTTGTGGGTGACCTGGATGATAACTCCATCAACCCGAAAAACGTTAGCAGGCTGATGGAAGCGGGATTTACCCCGGTTTTTTGCGCGTTAACACACGACGGCGAAGGTCAGTTGCTTAATACCAATGCCGATACCATTGCATCTGCTTTGGCGGTTGCCCTGGCTAAGGATTATCATACCACCCTTATCTATTGTTTTGAAAAGAAGGGTGTTTTGAAAGATATTGACGATGAGGACTCTTTGATCAATGAGATCAGTCCCCGTTATTACGAGGAGTTAAAGGGACAAAAAGTTATCCATAGCGGGATGCTGCCAAAGCTTGATAATGCTTTTAACGCAATAGCATGCGGGGTAAAAGAAGTGATCATCGGCCATGCCCGCGATTTAGGAACTTTGATAACGGAACTACCATTTGGAACACGTTTAAATAGCGAATTATGAATTCACAGCAACATATAGCCATATTAGGCAGCGGAAACATCGGCCTTTCGCTTGCCAATGGGTTGGTAAAAGCAGGTAAATGCAAACCGCAACAAATATCACTCACGCGGCGTAACGTGGCCGCCCTGGCTCAATTTGACGAACAGGGTTATTATACTACCGATAATAATTTAAAAGCAGTAAAAAAGGCTGATTTTGTTGTATTGGCAGTTTTACCCCAGCAATTAAATAAACTATTAGATGAGATAAAGCCGGCCATAAAGCCCGAAAAGCAACTGGTGATCTCCGTAGTGTCGGGCGTAAGCTGTGCGGATATCCGCAAACAGCTTGACATGCCCGTGCAAGTAGTGAGGGCCATGCCCAATACAGCTATCGCCATCGGCCAGTCCATGACCTGTATCGCAACGGATACTGCCACGCCGAAAAACCTCAACTTTGTGAAATCACTGTTTGAGACAGTCGGTTTAACCATCCAGATCAACGAGGAACTGATGACCTCGGCAACGGCACTTTGTGCGTGCGGTATTGCGTTCTTTTTACGCTCGATACGGGCAGCGTCTCAAGGCGGAACCGAGATCGGCTTTCATGCCCACGATGCACTTAAAATGGCTGCCCAAACCGCAAAAGGCGCCGCCGACCTGTTATTGCAGCTGAATTCGCACCCTGAACAGGAAATTGACAAGGTTACCTCGCCCAGCGGGTGTACCATTGCCGGCTTGAATGAGATGGAGCATAACGGATTTAGTTCAGCCATGATAAAAGGGATAAAGCTATCTGCCGAAAAAGCGGGCGATCTGTACCAGGGGAGTTAAAGGGTAGTCCGGAAGTCAGTAAAGTCCGAAAGATAAAATAGAAAGAAACATTCCAACCTTTCAACATTCCAAACCAAATGTTAACGGTAGAAAAAATCGGCGGTACATCCATGACCGCATTAAGTGATGTTATAAAAAACATCATCCTGTTTGAGCGAAGCGGGAAACAATTATACAACCGCATCTTTGTGGTATCGGCATTTTCGGGGGTTACCAACCTGTTGCTGGAGGATAAGAAAACCGGTGCGCCCGGCGTGTATCATGTACTTGCAAATTATAAAGACTTCCACAAACCTTTAAACGGCCTTATTTCAAAACTAAAACAGATCAACAAGGGCTATGAAAGCCTGGGATTAAACATCGCCAGAGCCGATCAGTTTATCGAAAAAAGGATAAATGATGCGAAGACTTACCTGGATAATCTTGCTAATATCCTTGCATCAGGGTATGTAAGCAAAGAAGGAATATTGCAGGCAGCCCGCGAAATACTGGCATCTATAGGTGAAAGCCATTCGGCGTTCAACTTCAGCAATATTTTGCAAAACATGGGCATCAATGCCACACTGGTTGATTTGAGCGGCTTTCACGATCACAGGTCCTTAACTATCGACCAGCGCATCAAAAAAGACCTTCAAAATATCGATTTTGAGAATACGATCTGTATTGTAACCGGTTATGCAAAAGGCACCGAAGGCATTATGCGCGAGTTTGACCGCGGATACTCAGAGGTTACCTTTAGTAAAATAGCCGTTGAGGTTGAACCAGGTGAAGCCATTATTCACAAGGAATACCATTTGTGCACCGCAGATCCGCAATTAGTGGGCATCGACAACTGTTTCCCGGTGGGAAATACCAACTACGACGTAGCCGATCAGCTTGCTGATGTGGGCATGGAGGCTATCCACCCGAAAGCATCAAAACCGCTGGAAATAAACGGCATTAACCTCCGCATAAAAAACACTTTTGAGCCTGAGCACCCGGGCACATTGATTACGAAGGAGTATATCTGCGAAACCAAGCGGGTTGAGGTAATTACCGGTACCGATAAGTTGCTTTTGATAGACATTTACGATCCCTCAATGGTAGGCAATGTGGGCAGCGACTTAAAGATCATGCAGTTTTTTGCCAAATATGATATCAGTTATACGTTTAAAGCAACAAGCGCCAACAGCATATCTATCGTGATATGGGAAAAAGATTTTAATCAAAAATTGATCAGGGAGCTTGAAAATGATTTCGAGAAAATAACGGTTGAACAAATGGCCATGGTTTGCCTGTTAGGCACCAATATGGACCAGCCCGGCCTGTTGGCCAAAGCTGCCTCCGCCCTGGCCGATGCCGGCATCGACATTAAAAGCGCTGGTTTTGCACTGCGTAAAGTAAATATTCAGTTTTTAGTTGCGCGAGCTGATTTTGATGGTGCGATTATCGCGTTAAATAGGGCTATGAATTAGAGAACTTCGCCTGCACGTCGTACTTTAACCCATGTTACCAAAGCTAGTTAGTTTATCCTCACGGCTCTGAAAGGGTGTGATATGCAAACACAGGGCGAAGTTTTGAGTTATTCCGGTCCAGTTTTATTCCAGATAATAATGCCTCACCCCTTCCAGTCCTTCGTTCAGCTCATAAACCAACGGTACTCCCGTCGGCAGATCAAGCTGAATAACCTGTTCATCGCTTAAATGATCGATATATTGTATCAGCGCCCGCAGGCTGTTGCCGTGACCGCACACGATCACTTTTTGATCCTTCCGCAATTCGGGTACAATAAACTCGTTCCAGCAGGGTAAAACCCTGTCCATGGTTTCACTTAGGTTTTCGGTTAACGGCAGTTCTCTTTCTGTTAGCAGTTTGTAACGGAGGTCTTTACCGGGATAACGGTCGTCATCTTTGGTGATGGGCGGCGGCAGTTCATGCGGATCGCGGCGCCATTTGTGTACTTGTTCGGCGCCGTATTGAGCGCATATTTCGTCCTTATTTAATCCCTGCAGGGCGCCGTAAAAGCGCTCGTTCAGGCGCCACGATTTTTGCACGGGGATCCACAAATGGTCAACTTCCTCCAAAACCAGGTGGAGGGTTTTAATAGCCCGCTTTAACACTGAAGTAAACGCCACGTCAAAATTATAGCCATGGGCCAGCAGGATTTGTCCTGCCTTTTTTGCTTCCAGTATGCCGTTGTCAGACAAGTCGACATCCGTCCAGCCGGTGAACCTGTTCTGCTGGTTCCAAACACTTTCGCCGTGGCGCAGTAGCACTAATTTTTGCATGGTAATAGCTTAACGCTAAAGATAGATATCCGTTTGCAAAAAAAATTGTGAAATCGATTGCGATAACCTAAATTGCATTGAAAACCAATTAAAAAAACCTTTTAAAATCATGATCCCAACTACACCCGTTCCGGCAAAGGATGGCATTGCCAATCCTGCCCCGCTTGGTTTATGCGCTTTTGGCATGACCACCGTGTTACTTAACCTGGCCAACGCCGGCATTACCGAAATGAGTTCGGTGATATTGGCTATGGGCATTTTTTACGGCGGCATTGCGCAGGTGATCGCCGGGGTTATCGAATCGAAAAAGAATAATATCTTCGGTCTTACCGCCTTTACTTCCTATGGTCTTTTTTGGCTGTCGTTGGTCGGGATTATCCTGATGAGTAAATTTGGCTGGATACCCGCGCCATCGGGTAAAGGAATGGCTGCTTACCTGGGTATGTGGGGGCTGTTCACTTTATGTTTGTTTTTCGGCACGCTAAAATTAACCCGCGCCTTGCAGCTGGTGTTTGGTACATTGGTAATCCTGTTTGCTTTACTGGCTATAGAAAAAGGCACCGGCAATGCCGGTGTCGGAAAACTTGCGGGCTTTGAAGGTATTTTGTGTGGCGTGCTGGCAATATACGCAGGTGTTGCAACTTTGCTGAACGATGTTTATAGCAAAACGGTGCTGCCGGTAGGTTAATGGATAAAATTGACCAAGAGACAGGTATCTTTAGCATCTTAAAAATCCCTTAATCGTGTTCTGACAAAATCCAATAATCGTGTGAAAGAATACAAAAAATACTATCGCCTGCCTGCCACGCCGGAAGAGGTCTATATCGCATTGACCAACCCGCTAACCATTGAACTCTGGACCGGTGAGCCTGCAGAAATGCGCGCTGAGGCCGGCACTGAGTTTTCGATGTGGGATGGCAGCATCGTTGGTAAAAACCTGGAGTTTGAAGAAAACAAAAAAATTGTTCAGCAGTGGTATTTTGACGGGCAGCCGGAGGATTCGATAGTGACTATAAAATTACACCCCGACACACATGGCACATCGGTGGAGTTAAAACATGTCAATATTCCAAATGAGGCATATACCGACATTTCAGAAGGCTGGGATGAAAGCTATTTTGGTGCCCTTGCCGAGTTTTTTAATGAAAAGGATTAAGATTCACTTAAAAAAGGAAAGACTTACGAAGTTTTAAAAACTTCGTAAGTCTCCTCCTCAAACCTTAAATCACCTGCCTAAAATATGGTAAACTCAACCCTGCGATTGGTTTGACGTCCTTTGGCGGTTTTGTTTGAAGCGATAGGGTGCTCTTTACCGTATCCTTCGGCTTGTATCTGTGAATCCTGAACTCCTTTACTTACCAGGTAAGTTTTCACGGCCTGTGCGCGATCGCGCGACAGGCGCAGGTTATAGTCGGCGCCGCCAACGTTATCGGTATAGCCCGCAAGCTTCAAATTAAAATGCTTATTTATCAGCAATGCAGCCAGCTGGTCTAAACTTGCGAAGGAATGTTCGCGGATGGTGGCTTTATTAAAATCAAACTCCAGATTTTTAACTGCTTCGTTAACCACACGCTTGTCTTCTTCGGTAACGTATACCTTTGTATCGGGTTGAGTAACCACCGGAACCGGCAGTGGGCAGCCCGAACCGTCAACCTTTGTGCCAGTGGGCGTGCCCGGGCATTTGTCAAAATAATCCGAAACACCGTCGCCGTCGCTATCCATGGTCAATTTTGCAAAGTTTGCATTAGCGGCGTTAAGCTGATCGCGAAGCTGGTCATTTTGGGCCCGCTGGGCAGCCAATTGGCCTTCTAACAGGCTCCTGGTACTTTGATTTTCCATCATATATTCCTGGCGCATGGATGAAACGGGATTATGGGTTGCAAGCTGCGGCTTAGAGCGGCTGCCGAGTGCGAATTCAAGTCCGATGTGGGCATAAGAAAAACGATCATTTGTCGAACCATAGTTATACCCATCCAGGTTGTCTGAATAAGCAAAATTAACCTGGTAACCCAGGTCCAGGTTAATACCACGGGTTAAATCGAACTTAATCCCTGCGCCAACAGGTAAAAAAACTTCGTCGATGGCTCCGCTTCCGGGAGAATGGAAATTTAAAGTAGTGCCATCTTCGGCGGTAAGTACCGGCGTATAGTTCATGGTGCCAAAACCAAAAGTAACATAAGGTTGAATAGCGCTTTTATTGTCGTGCCAGCTAATGTTACCCACCGTAATGTTGGCGCTTACACTTGCGGCATAGTTTACCATTGTGCTATAGCTGCGCCACAGGCTTGTTCCGTTTGCATCGGGTTGCCCATGGTCTGCGGTAAGTTTGCCGCCAACAAAATCTGCCTGGAATCCCACTGCGGGCGTTACCTGATATTTAACATAAGCACCATAGCCCAGGTTGGCATTTGGTGAGGTGAAATCCTGCCTTCTGTTTGAGCCGAAAATGGTATATGGCGTTAAAATTCCGCCGCTAACGCCGATTGACCAGGTATTATAAGAAGAGTTTCCGGAGAAGGGGGTGACATAATCGGGCGACCTGTGAGTCGTGTCCCCGGACTGAGCTAATAATTTGCCTCCAACCAATATTCCTGCGAATAAGAGGGAGGCTTTTTTTAAATGTAGTTTCATGTTGTTGTAATTTTAAGTAGATGGTGTGTTTAATAAACACCACCTCCATTTGACAACATTAATGCCACCTGAGCCAAATAGAAGTATTGTAACGGAAATAACACAGGGCTGTGTGCTTCAATTTTTCGAATAAAATGCTATAAACAATTGAACGACACCCAATCAACTGTGTGCCTTTCTTGGAACTCGGAACATGGTATTATACAATATGCAGAATTTCATCGAATTTTGTGATGAGGGTTATACGTTATTAAGTGTACAGTTTTGTTCATGATATGTACAAAAGCCACGAATAATGCCAAATAAAACCCTTGCTTCCCGGTTTTAACGCAACAAAAAAACCGGGTGCATAATACGATGCGCGGCTAATAAAGTGTAAACTCAACCCTCCGGTTTAATTTACGCCCGGCTTTTGTTTTATTGCTGGCTATCGGGTTCGACTTTCCATATCCTGCGGTCCCGATCAGCACAGGATCGGCGCCTTTACTTACTAAAAACATCTTTATTGCTTCGGCCCTTTCCTTTGAAAGTGTAAGATTAAGGTCCGACGACCCGGTCGAATCGGTGTAACCCGCTAACTTAAGGTGGTATTTTTTGTCGGCAAGTAATTTTGCCAGTGCTGTCAAACTCGGGTACGAGCCGTCGCTGATCACAGCACTGCCTGTATTGAATTCAAGGTTTTTAACAGCTTCGTAAACTACACTCCTGTCTTGTTCGGTAATCGTAAAACTTTCAGCAGGTTTTGCCACCGGAAGCGGGCAACCCGCTCCGTCAACTTTTGTTCCGGCAGGCGTATCAGGGCATTTATCAAACAAATCCGGCACGCCGTCCCCGTCGCTGTCCGTTGTTAATTTGGTGATAATCGCATTTGCGGTTTTTACCTGTTGCTTAAGGGCCAGGTTAGCCATTTTTTGCGAATCGACACTCGCCTGCATGCCGCTTAGTTTGTTGTTTATGTGATCAATTTCTGATAAATATTCGTGTCTCATGGACGAAACAGGGTTATATGCTGCTAACTGCGGTTTTGTCTTTTTACCAAAAGCAAATTCAAGCCCGATATGGGCGTAGGAATACTTGTCGTTGGTTGAACCGAATTTGTAGCCGTCCACGTTATCTGCATAAACAAAGTTCACCTGGTAACCCAAATCAAGGTTAATCCCCGTGGTGATCAGGAACTTTATCCCCACTCCTACCGGAACGAAAAACTCGTTCAGCACATCATTGCCCGTTTTAAAATTTTGCACTACGCCGGATGAAGTGGTAACCGCAGGCTTGTAGTTCATAATGCCGGCGCCTGATGTAGCATAAGGCTGCATCGTGCTTTTCATAAACTTCCAGTTGATATTGGCGAGCGTAAAGTTGGTGCTCAGGCTCAATCCATAATTTACAGGCGTCGAAAAACTTTTATAAGGCGAAACACCGGCAGCGTTCGGCTGCGCATTGTCGCCGTTTAATTTTCCGACCAGCAGATCGCCCTGTATGCCGAATGCGGGTAATATCTGCTTTTTGATGTAGCCGCCGTAACCGTACTGGGTATTTGGCAGCGTAAAATCAAGTTTATCGTTGGAGCTGAAAATATTAAAAGTGCTCATCAGGCCAGCGTGAACGCCGATCGACCAGGTGCGATAGAACGAACTGTTTGAAAAGGGCTTTACATAACCGGTACTATCTATCGTCGATTCAGTTATTTGCGCAAATAATGTTACGCAGCAAAATAGCAGGCCGCAAATTAGTAAACCTTTTTTCAAATTCATCGGGATTTGATTTAGTCAATAGTTTTACAAAAACCGCTTGAAAATCAACGCGTTTATAACGATAAATTTCAGCGATAATTTAACAGACCTAAAAATAGCAGTAATAATTTAAACTCCGGTATTTTAGGCGGTGAAATAGGGGCGGGCACGTTAATTAATGGGAGATCAATCTGAAAAACAAGACTATTTATATTTGCTTTTTAACCGTAAAGCCCGCAAAGGGATCCGCTAAGTTCGCAAAGCCTATCAATTTTTCACTTCATGTGTGCTGTCAAAACAATTTATTGTTGTTCAGTTTACGCTAAATTATTTACCAGCGCCGGTAACCTATCAATTTTTCTCCGTGGCATTTGCGAAAACCTTCGTGGCCTTTGCGGTAAAATTAATCATCAATAAAGATTTGAATCAGGCGGGATGTACAAAAACCTTCGAGCGAATACTTGCGCCAGCTTTTGTTAAAGTGGCGGCCACGGAACAGTATTTTCCGAGCGCCAATTCAACCGCTTTGGCAGCTTTATCTTTGTCGATATCGCCATACAGGTGAAATTCCACTTCGATGTCCTGCCAAAGAGAGGGCTCTTTGCCCTTTTCGCGTTCGCCATTGATCACCATTTTATAATCCTTCACTTCCTGCCGCTGTTTTTTCAAAATAGCGATAACATCAATGGCAGAGCATCCGGCCAAACCTGCCAACAATGTTTGCATGGGCCTGAAGCCGTAGTTTTGGCCGCCGCTCTCGGGGCTGCTGTCCATTTTTATGATATGGCCTTTTTCGTCGGTTGCTTCAAAACTGAAATCGCCGTGCACGCGTGAAAGTTTTATCTCAGACATTTTGGAATAATAAAAAACGAAGGTAAAGGTTTTGTAAAATGAAAAGTTAACTTAGGTGTAAAATTTACTAACGTTGAAAAAAATCGTCTTTACATGCCTTTTAGTTTTTTGTTCCATCACCGCATTTTGTCAAAAAAGCTTCGTTTCGTACGATGACATCAAATATTTTATTACACAACAACCTGCTGCGTGCCGATACCTTTTTAACCGCCAAGGGTTATATTATTGCCAAACAGGATAATAAAAACAAAAACCGGGAATATACCATGACGACGCAAAGCGGCAGCTTTGTTAATATCAATATGCGGGCTGACGGGAAAAGATTATACATTGAACTGGAAACAAACGAAATAGATCAATACAACCTTGTACGTGAATCAATAGCTCAATATCTTGATAGAGATACCATGGCATCGGGAATCCAGTCGTATTCGGTAAAGGACCTGGGGACCATTTATATTACCATCAATGATACGGTTCCTTATAACCCAATCAAAAAGGACTATGATATGCAGATTGTGGGCGACAAACATATCACCGCTTATGATTAGTCAGGAAAGTCCGAAAGTCGGAAAAGTCCGAAAGAAGCTGCAACTGACGTTTCAGTAATAATGATTTAAGTTATTCAGGACAGAAACAGCACGCAATCACCTGTCCTTTACCGGAATTACTAATTTTAGCCCCGACCAGGTTTCATCCACCGCGCAAACTTTTATATCAACCAGGCCGATTTTGAGAGCGTAGTTCCGTACAAGGTTTTCTGTTACGTCTGTAACCACTTTCGATGCTTTTTTTGGCCAGGATACCCAGATCATGCCATTAGGTTTTATTTCTTTTTTCAGCATGGGCCGCGTTTTGATATAATCCTCGTTGCTTTTTGTGAAAAAATGGATAAAATCTTTTTCAACCGCAGGATCGTCAGACAAACTTATTAGTTCGGGTAAATCTGTGAAAAGCCCGAAATAATACGTTGGCGCGTTGACCAGCCGCATTGCAAAGCCGGCTTTTATACCCAGCTTTTTAGCCAGTGGCGTTCCCGAATAGCCCGCCGGCTTAGCGTTTATCTTGTCCCCCACTCCCATATCCCGTATTGAGTTTTTTGATCGACCATGTGGCCTGATTGTTTTAAAGCAAGCATGATTTGCCCCCGGTGATGCGACTCATGCGAAATGAGATAGCCCAGGAAGGCTGTCGCATGTGGTTTAAATCCTTTTATTTTTCCGCCCGGACCGGCTAATTCAAATAGCTGCGAAATAGCTTTTTCGCTAAGTTCCAGTGCATCCTTTAAAATAGCCTTCGAGATATTTTCTTTTTCAATTTTAGGTAAACCTTCCAGCAATTGCGGCGCTGCTGCCTTCAGCCACATCATCCTTACGCCATGGATATGCGCAAACTGCTGACCCACGGTTCGCCCTTTTGACGCCGATTGACCAGCCAGGGCTTCTTCTGCAATATTTTCGAGCAGGTAAAGGTTTATCCGGTTATGGATTTGCCAGGTTTCAATGATTGGGTCCATATATCTGTTTCAAATGATGTTTCATGTGGGCGACATAGTCTGCAGCAAGCCATTCAACCGTGTTCAGGTTTATCGTTGTTTTACTATTGTCGCATTTCGCCTGCAGCCTGTCTGGCGGATACTTTTCCAAAACCCGAACAATCTGCAAATTTAACTGCTCCCATAAATCAACAAGATTCGTGATATCTGCCTGCTGATAACGTGCCGCCTTTACCCATTCATCCTGTTCGTAAGTCAGTTTAAAATTCTCCTCATAAGTACAACGTACAAACCGCTGCAGGTTAATTTGCGCACTGTCTATCAAATGACCCAAAATCTCATTTGCCGACCATTTATCGGGGGATGGTTTATGCGTCCAGTTAATACTTTGAAGATCGCAAAATACGAGATCCTGGATGGCTTCTTTCAATTGGTTAATGGTGTCTTCTATCATAGTTAGTTATAACGAGTTGTAAAGGTTGTAACATATTGAAAGAGTTGTAAGGATTTAGAAACTTCTACAACATATTACAACTTCTGCAACCCTTACACAGGGCAAACGCATTAAAATTAGTTCGATCAGAATTTTCCGTTAAATTAGTTCAAACAAGCAAATATTGCCCTTGTAATCAAAAATTTTAACCGCTAAGAGCGCAAAGTGAGAACCGCTAAGTTCGCAAAGTGCTTTTCTTTGCGGCCCTTTGCGAAAACCTTAGCGCTCTTTGCGGTTAAAACCACGCTTTAAATTTTCCGTTACACCCATTGGATTTAAAACCATTTTAATGCGTCTGCCCTGAACCCTTACAACTCTCCCACAACTTTAACTAAAAAAACTTTATCTTCAAAGCCGTAAATCTGCTATATGGCCCTTAATTATATCTGGATAGCATTCTTTTTAATTGCTTTTGTCATCGCACTTATCCGGCTGATCTTTTTTGGTGATACCGAGATATTTATGCACCTGGTAAACGGGATGTTCGATTCATCAAAATCGTCTGTGATGGATATCGCGCTGCCCCTTGCCGGCAATATGGCGCTATGGCTCGGCATCATGAACATCGGCGAAAAGGCAGGCGCCATTAATTTCCTGTCACGTGTGGTAGGGCCTTTTTTTAGCCGGCTGTTTCCCGAAATACCAAAAAATCACCCGGCTACCGGCCAGGTGCTGATGAGTTTTTCAGCTAACTTACTCGGACTGGACAACGCCGCCACCCCGCTTGGTTTAAAGGCAATGGACAGCATGCAGGAATTAAACCCGGATAAAGAAACGGCTTCAAACGCACAGATCATGTACCTGGTGCTGCTAACCTCCGGCTTGCAGATACTGCCTGTTACCATTATCGCCCAGCGGGCTATTCTTCATGCCGCAAATCCTACTGACGTATTGATACCTTGCATTATCGCAACTTTTGTATCGGCCATTGCCGGGATGTTATTGGTGGCCATTAAGCAAAAGATCAACATTTTCGACAGGGTGATCGTTATATGGCTCGGAGGGATCATTTTTTTTATCGCGCTGATGATATGGTGCCTTACGCATTATCTTACCAAAGACCAGATAGGCCTGGTTTCTAAAGTTGTAAGCAACCTGCTTTTATACCTGGTGCCCGTGGTTTTTATCATCGGCGGGCTTTATAAAAAGATAAACGTGTTTGAAGCTTTTATCGAAGGCGCCAAAAGGGGCTTTGAGACATCAGTCAAGATCATTCCCTACCTTGTGGCGATGCTGGTTGGCATAGCGGTTTTTCGCGCATGCGGCGCTCTTGGTTATGTAAACGATGGCCTTCGCTGGATTTGCGTACAGTTAAATTTGGATACCCGTTTTGTTGATGCAATGCCGGTTGCTTATTTAAAACCGTTAAGCGGCTCGGGTTCAAAAGGCATGATGATCAATGTGATGCAAACATTCAAACCTGATAGTTTTGCCGGGCGCCTGGCCTGTGTATTTAACGGTTCATCAGATACTACTTTTTATATCGTAGCGCTTTACTTTGGCTCTGTTGGCATCAAAAAATCAAGATACGCCATACCAGCCGGGCTTTTTGCGGACCTGGCGGGTATCATCGCAGCCATATTTATTTCCTACTTATTTTTTGGATAATTTATATACGACCGAACCCACGGTTTGCATTGTTTGCGCCAAATAAATAAACCCGCGCAACTACAATAGTTACCTATACGTATACCTAAAAAAAGAGTATAGAAATTTTATATTATTTCAAGCTAATATATTATTTTAGAGCGTCTAAATTATTGATAAACGGGGGGCTGCGTGCAAATGCGTGTAGAATGGCCAAAAAGTCAACTAAAAGCTTATTTTTTAGTATTGTTTTTACATTACTTGCTGTCGGGCAGGTTTTTGGCCAAACAATTACCATCGGAAACGTCGATCCCGGCCCCTATGCGCCCGGATCATCTATAAGTGTTCCGGTTGTGGTTAGCGGGCAGTGTGTAACTATCAAAACCACCTATAACCTTTATTTATCCAATGCATCAGGAAGCTTTGCTAACCAGACGCTTATCGGTTCGTTCTCAAACTTTTATACAACCTTTGTAAACGGCAAAATCCCTGCGGGCGCCGTGGCCGGAACAGGTTACCTGGTGAAGGTAGTAGCTTCAAATCCGACTATAATCAGCTCCATTTCGGCGCCATTTTCAATAGTGGCAGGCACTGGTGTTGTGGCTGCCGTTTCATCGGATCTTATAAACCCGGCATATCCGGAAGTATTTGGGACTTGCAGCGGTACAAACAATACAACCTACAATTTTGCAGATATGTCGACAGCAGGGTCGACGGTTACCGCTTCTTTTTTTAACGAACTGAGCCAGAAATCTGAGGGAACGATTACCCCAACCATAGCGGGAACCGATTTCGTTGCTAAAGGGGCGCACTATACGATTTTTGTAAAGGCGGTAAATAACGGTATTGTTGGCACAGCCTCCTATTTTCTCGTCAACAATGTGGTAAACACCAGTTTTGAAGTGAATGGCCCGAGTACCATTTGCCTGGGCAATAACGGTACGGGCAGCCTCACCTATGGTGTCGACAATACCAAAATAGTGAATAATTTTCCGGGGCTGATCTATACCATCAAATGGGGCGATTCAAAATCATCCGTATTAACGCTATGCGATATTGTAAGCGGCAATTTTGCCATAAGCCACACTTACCAGGAGTCGTCATGCGGAAACAACCCGAATGGCCAAACCAGCGCGTTTGAAGTTGATATCCTTTTGTCCAGCGTGTATTGCGGCAATACCACGGTGGGCACCCCCGTTACCAGCTATGCAAACGTGTTTACCCCGCCGAATAACACGTTTACCGCGCCTGTTGCGGCCTGTACCAATACTTCGGTAGATTTTAATAACACATCAAACCCGGGGCAGGACCAAAATAGCGCCACTTTTGGGTGTACCAATCAAAATGCCCGGTATGACTGGATAGTTGACGGGGTGACCGTGGGCAGACGTTACACCCTTAACCAGGATTTTATGTACACTTTTACTACTCCGGGTGTACATGCTGTCACACTTCACTTTAACAATCCGCTTACCCAAACGTGTGCGCCTGCCGATCTTACTAAAACTATTTGTATCCAGAACCCGCCGCAGCCGAAATTTACATTGCCCGTTTCCGGGGGATGCGCACCGCTTACCGTTACACCAACCAATTCATCAGTTATCGATGCCAATTGCAATGCGCAAAACAAATACGAATGGACGGTAACCGGGCCGGCCAGTGTTACCTATGCAAACGCGACCAATGCGAACAGCGCCCAGCCGCAATTTGTTTTTAACACGGCCGGCGTTTATCAAATAGCATTGGGTATTACAACGGTTAGCTGCGGCACTATCACCGCAGCCCCGCAAACAATAGTTGTTGATTCGCCCACGCAAATAAGTTTGTCACCGGATGTGATTATATGCGGAACGAACCAAACATTTACCTTTGACCCGAACGGGGGCACTACGCAAACTTCCATTTCGGGCGTTGCACAACCGGCGGCAAACACCTACACCTGGACGGTTTCGGGCGGCCCTTACGCTTTCGCCAACGGCACCACAGCAAATAGCCAATACCCGCAATTAACTTTTACCGGTTACGCCGCCTACAAGGTGAGTGTTTCGGTTCAGGATAGGTGCGCTACCGTCACCAAATCGCAAAACCTGACTTTTCAGCAAGTTCCGGTGTTAACGGTCACGCCTTCAGCAACAAACATTTGCCCCGGTAGCACGGTCAATTTAAAAGGCACCATTACCGGCACATACGCTTCGTTTCAATGGCTTGGCGGCAATGGCGCAACCGGTTTTTCTCCGGCCAACTCGCTGACCACTACCTATACCCCAACGGCAGCCGAAATAAGCGCGGGCACCGCAACGCTTATACTCGATGTTAAAACCAACCTTTCAGGTCCTTGCGCGGACGTACAGCAAAGCGTCACTATTAATATTTTTCCGGTAAACACCATCACAAGTGCTGCCGCCTGGCAAATATGTTCTGCCAATCCGGTCAATTACAGCATCAGTTCAACGGCGCCAGGCAGTACCTTCAGCTGGACGGCAGCCCTCACATCAGGCCTTGCTACCGGGTTTAAAAATGGAAATGGCCCGGCAATAGCCGATGTTCTTACCAATTCCACTGTAAATGATGCGGTGGTAACTTATACCATTACGCCGCAGGCAAACGGGTGCCCGGGCGTCCCCTTTAAAGTTGCGGTGACAGTGAAGCCTTTGCCTGCGGTTACCGCGACCGCCGCAAACACATTAATTTGCAGCGGAAACACGGCAACTGTCAATTTAAACCCTACAATTACCGGCACAACTTTTACATGGGCCAGCACCACAACCGGCAGTATAACGGGCAATAGCCAACAACCGGCGGCAATAAGCGCATCGGCGATTAATGACGTATTGACTAACAATGGCCTTGCATCGGGAACGGTTAAGTACACCATTACGCCATTTAATGGCGCCTGCCCGGGAACGCCGGTTATCGTCACCATTACCGTGGAACCGGTGCCTATAATTTCCAAAGCGGGCGCCGACAATGAAGTATGTAATTTGACCAGCTATACCCTCAGTGGTAATAACCCGTCACCGGGAACCGGGCTGTGGACGGTATCTCCTGCCGGGCCGCAGTTTGATGATGTCACCAAATCAAATGCCACGGTCAGCGGGTTAGTGCCGGGCAATGCCTACACGTTTACCTGGACGATAACGCCGCCGGCGCCGTGTCCGTCCAATTCGAGCAGCGTTGTTATTACTGATGACGCCCCGTCCGTCGGCGGAATCACCAGCGGCAGCGCTACTGTTTGTTCAACCGGAAACGGGGGCACAATCACGCTCACCGGACAGGTGGGTTCAATATTGAGGTGGGAGTCGTCAACTAATAATTTTGTTACAAGCCCTAACCTGATTCCGAACAATACAACTTCTCTACAGTATAATAACCTGTCCGCAACTACGCAATACAGGGCGGTGGTGCAAAACAGCGTTTGCAGTATTCAGTACTCGTCTGTTACCGTTATTACCGTAAACCAGCCGGCTATACAGGCCATTGCAGGGGGCAATCAAAACTTATGCGGTTCAACGTCCGTCACCTTACAAGGGAATAATCCATCCCCGTTTACAGGCGTGTGGACGCAGACCGCCGGCCCGGCAGCTAATATATCATCGCCGAATAGTGCGCAAACGCCGGTGACAGGTTTGATCCCTGGGAATGATTACACTTTTTTATGGACGATAAAGGGCCAGCCGCCATGCAGCGATAACAGCGACTCGGTAAAAATTCATGATGCCAACGACGTAATTGCCAGCTTTAAGGCCGATAAGACTGATGGCTGCGGCGACTTAACTGTCAGTCTTACCAATACTTCAACGGTATTGGCAGGGGTTAAATTTCTTTGGGAATTTGGCGATGGCGTTATTGATTCAACTGACGTAAGCCCGTCACATCTATTCGCGGCGCGTACCGACGGGAAAGATACCACCTATACCATTTCGCTTTTTGTTGTGAACAACTGCAACCAAAGGCCGCCGGTTACATTAACAATTACGGTCCGTCCGCAAACGCCGGTGGCTTATATTGCGCCAAGCCAAATTACGGGCTGTGCGCCTTTTACATTGTTGGTACAAAACCTGTCTCCCGGAAACAACAAAACTTACACTTATTATTTGTACGATGGTTCGACGCTGGTTAATTCCATCGTTAAAACGGATAAAAGCCAGGTTACCTTTCCGGCGATCACAACCGTCAACACTACGCAGTACACCCTTTATATGGTAGCAACCGGATTTTGTGGTAACACAGGGCAAAGTGCTATCATCCCCATAACTACATCGCCCACAAATGTCGTCGCCCAAATGTTTATTGAAAATGGAGCCAATAAAGGCTGCGCGCCGCTCAGTACAACCTTTATTAATAACTCGACCGGCGGCGACAGCTACAAATACACTATTTACGATGCGAATCACAATGTGATCGATATTCGCCAGGGAGGAACGGCGCCACTGCCTTATACCTTTGATACACCCGGCATTTTTTATGTCACTATCACCACAGTAAACAGCTGTACAAACCTTGAATCGCAACCGTCCGAAGTGGATGTTTATACCGTTCCACAGCCGCAGTTTACTGCCGACGACACATTGGGTTGCAAAAGTTTGACGGTTACTTTCACCAATCAAACTCCTGATGACCCCACAATACACGCCACTTCTTTGATTTACGACTGGGATTTTGGCGACAACAGCCACGCCACTGGATTTAACCCGGGACCTCATACCTATTTTACCAAAGGATCGCCATTTACCGTGACATTGACGGCAACCAACCCACTAACTAATTGTATTAATGTGATCTCGAAAAAGGCGTATATAACGGTTACCCCGCCCCCGTCTGCGGCGTTTTCAGAAAACCCAGACAGTGTTACAAGTATACCCAGTTACAGCTTTTCATTTATCGATCAAACAACAAACGGACCGGTTTCGTGGCTTTGGGATTTTGGCGACAAAAGCCAGGGATCGACAAATGAAGACCCCGTTCATATATTTCCCGACACCGGCATTTATAAGGTCACCCTTACAACCGGAAATGTATCCGGGTGTGATAGCGCGGTTTCACACTATGTTCGGATAACCGGCGTACCGGGGCAATTATTTTTGCCTAATGCCTTTGAACCTGACGGCGGCGCGCCTGAACTGAAAACCTTTTTGGCTAAGGGGTCGGGCATAAAGCAGTGGCATTTGCAGATATTCAATAATTTCTCGCAGCTGATGTGGGAAACGTCAAAGCTTGATGATAAAGGTGTGCCGGTTGAGGGCTGGGACGGCACCTTCAACGGTGTGAGGATGCCGCAGGGGGTTTACATCTGGCAGGCATCGGCAACGTTTATAAATGGTACGGAATGGAAAGGTAATGTGCTCAATAATTCATTGCCGAAAAGAGTTGGCACAATACACTTAATACGATAGTTAATGAAGGATATCAGGAAACTGTGCATCTTATTGTTTATCCTGTTGATAACTGGTTTTGGCGGTTTTGCCCAGGATCATATGTATTCACAGTTCTTTAATTCGCCCATCTACCTGAACCCGGCGCTGACCGGCCAATTCCAGGGCGATCTGCGTATGAACCTGATCTACCGCAACCAATTCACATCGGTGCCGGGCAGTTTCAACTATCTTTCCGCTTCTATCGACTATAATATTCCAAAATTTGGTGGCGGGCTCGGATTATTGATAACACGCAGCAGCGAGGGAACCGCTTTCCTGACCACAAACAATATTGCAGGTACTTATGCATACAGTGTTGGCTCGCAGGATTTCGTGCTGTCGTTTGGCCTGCAGGCCGGTATCGCTAACAATTCTATTAACTGGAACAACCTCATATTCGGCGACCAGATAGATCCCCGTTATGGATATATACCGGGTTCGACTTCCTCCGCTGAGCTTCCCGAATTTAATAACAAATATTATTTCGATTCCGGCGCAGGTATTAATCTCGTGGCCGGCGAGTTCGACCTCGGCGGCGCGGTTATGCACCTTAATACGCCTAATGTCTCTTTTACCGGTACGCCTTCAAAGTTACCCATGCGTCTTACGCTTCACGGCAGCTACCGGCTTGACCTAAACACCCAGGACAATAACGATGAATACGATAAATCATATCTCATCCCGTCAATAGTTTATTACGGGCAATCTGCCTCCCAGTCGTACAGCGTGGGTTTTCAGTACAAACGGCCCAATATAAGCGCAGGATTGTGGTACCGCAGCGGCGGCGCCGGCGGCGGTCCGAGTTCTGTAGTTTTATCGCTGATATTTGACATTTTTATCAATAAAGACGGCGGAGAAAAGGTGAGGCTGGGCGTTAGCCACGACGTGCCGGTTTCGAGCCTGAATTACAGTAATACCAGCGGCACCAGCGAAGGCAGCGTTGGTTATGAAACGACCATACCGTCAAGAACGGACACTTATCAAAAATTTGAAGGCGCCAGGCGCTGTTACGACTTCTATTAATGCCAACTTAGCTTGTGTCATATTAGTACGTTTTTATCGCATAATCATAACCGGAATTTCAATTTGCCCTTTGTTTGCCGATGTTCATAATAGCTGACTGCCTGAGTACAAATTTTGACCCCAACACACATCCGCAATCACACAAAAGGGTTAACACAACTTAACATATTTCAATGTTAACCCAATTTTAAATAATTGATTATCAATAATTTAACACAAAATCAAACAAAATGCCTTAACATCTTTTTTGTGCGTTCACTGACATGAATTTGTCAGCTAATTAAATAACATTCAGCCGGTCCGGCAACCTTCGTCAACAGTCAAAAACTCATTTTTTATCGGGTTGGCTATAAGCTTTAAAATCCGCTGTAAAGCGTATTTCAATGGTGACCTGACACCAATCAAAAGTCATAGGTTAATTTGCGGTTTATCACGCGTTTGAGTCAGTGCTAAAAAAAAGCGGGACGAAGATACCTCCGCCCCGCTCCAATCACTCTAAAACAATCACCTCTAATTCAGAAGTATCTTGAATAATTAAATCTGTAAAATATTAATTATTTGACTTTTTAACTATCGAAGTCAAAGTTACGCATTGTAACAGCCCCAGCCACTGGATGGATTGTATTTTTACTGCAGGGTGACAGTTTTAAAATACTAAGCGTCAAATGTTTATTTAGTTAAGCCCCTGATAAATATTTCGCTGAGCAGCAAACGTTTTTTGCGAATTTCCTCCAGATCTTCCTTTACCGGAAACATCGTTTTTTTATGCGATTTTGCCCTTACGCTTACGCCATGCAGCGCATCCAGCAGCAGGTCTACAAGGTCCACCACATTGCCTACTGGATTTATGTTACATTTTGGCGTATCGGCAGCAATAGCGTTTATCAAAATCTTTTTTTCACCTTCGTGCACATGTTCCGCTATTTGCCATATTTCATCCGGCAAGTTCTGCTCATTCAACCTGAAGAAGTCAAATAAATTATAGTTTTTCAGCATAAACTCATGCTGCGTATTGATCTGGAATTCAAAAGCCTCTTTTAAGTTGCAAAAAGTATGCTCTTTTTCTGCATAAAGCTTTAAATATTCGTCGCCAACCCTGCGCATCACATCAATATATAGCCTGCTTTTGTCTGGAAAATAGTAATACAACAGGGCTTTTGACATGGAAAGATCGCCGGCGATTTCGTTCATGGTTGTTTTGGAATACCCATAATGAAGAAACCGGTTGTATGCGGCGTCTAAAATCTTCTCCTTTTTAATGTCCTGGAGATCAGTTACTGCAACCATTGGGGTTTATCAATAGAAAATGAAACGAATAATTGATTAAATGTCACGCTGACTTTTCTAACAAATTTATCAAATTTTATAAATAAACGTTTTTAATAACATAATAATGTTACAACCTGTAAATAAAATGGCCCGGTCAATTTGGACCGGGCCATTTTATAAAAAGCTCGAACAGTTTATTTGTTATACAACAGCTTCTTCAAGCTCTTCCGTTTTAACCGGTTCCTTTTTGCCTGAAATTGCATTTTTCATCCTAACCCTTATAATATACATACATGGCACCAATATCAGCGTAATGATGGTTGCAAAGCCTAAGCCGAAGATCATTGTCCACGATAAAGGCCCCCAGAAGGCATTGTTATCGCCGCCAAAATAGATATGCGGTTTAAAGGAGGTAAACAAGCCGGCAAAGTCGATATTGAAGCCCAGTGCTAACGGTATTAAGCCCATTATCGCTGCAGTAGCGGTTAGCAATACAGGCGTCATCCTGGTACGGGCCGCTTCAACCACGGCATCATGCAGGTTCTGCCCCTGCTCTATCAACATATCCGTAAACTCAACCAGCAATATACCGTTACGGACGACAACACCCGCAAGGGCGATGATACCTATACCGGTCATTACGATACAGAAGGTCATATTGAACAGGCTTAATCCGAGGAATACGCCGATGATGCTAAAGAATATCTCGGTCAAAATGATCAACGTTTTACCGATGGAGTTAAACTGCATCATCAGGATGATCAATATTAAACCAAACGAGATCAGCAAGGCAGTGCCCAAAAACTGGGACGCTTCGGCCTGGTCTTCCTGGCCGCCGCCCATGCGGATAGAAACGCCGTCTGGCGCCTTAAAATTGCCGATGGCCTGTGATATGCTGGCCACAACATCGTTGGCATTAAAAGCCGGTTTAATTACATTGGAAACAAGCGAAATTACCCGGCGCTGTTGTTTATGTTTAATATTGACATAAGAGTTGGTATACCGCACATCAGTAAAATCGGATATAGGTACCTGCCGTATGGCGCCTCCTGTGGCAAGGTCACGGTACGTCATCTTCATGTTCTTTAAAACGTCGATGTTATTGCGCTGATCTTCGTTTGCCCTAACATCTATTTCGTAATTGTCTTCAGTGGTATTTCTAAAGTCAGATGCTTTATAGCCATATACCGCCGTAAACAGCGCCAGGTTAACCTGCTGTGTATTGATGCCTTCGCGATTTGCGCGCTCACGGTCCACATCAAACACGATCTCTGGCTTATCATTCTGCACATCGGGCTGCAGGCCTTCAATACCACCTATGTTTTGTTTATTAATGTAATTTTTAAGCTTGTCAGCTGTTTTAACCAGGGTATCCAGGTTATCGCCGGAGATTTCAATATCGATATCTTTTTGCACCGGCGGCCCCGAACTTTCCTGCGCAACCGCAATCTGCGCTCCGGGTATACCGCCCATTGAATTGCGTATCCGTTCCATAACGGCTTTTGTATCCTTGCCGTGCCTTAAACCATATTCAACAAACGCAACCGTTATTTTGCCTTTATTATAATAAGTCCCCTGGTCTTCATCCTGCGGATCGGTAACGCTTACCGAAACGTTTGATATGATGGAGGATACGATATCCTTGTCAGGTTCTACCACTTTGGCCACTTTCTTTTCGAGCCCAGCCACAATTTCGTTCGTGTGGTTCTGGTCAGTACCTATTGGCATGGTGACATAAACGTACACGAAGTTAGGATCGGCAGAGGGGAAAAATACAACTTTAGGGCTTTTTACAAAGGTAAAGCCCATGGTAAATATAAAAAGCATAATTACGCCGCCTAATATCCACCATGGCCGCTGCACAGCCCATTCTAACCGGCGCGCATACCAATGCTGGAACCGGGGCCAAAGATTTTTTTGAAACTTATCGATGACACGCAATAATATAAAGTGATTGAACAGGTATAATACTGCTGCAAACACCACAAAATTCCCAATTCCCCTGTTCATTAAATATCCCAATACTGCGGCAATGGCTAAAAAGATCAAAGCGCGGCGTACCTTCCGGTCAAATTTCGGATGGTCATGTTCACCTTCGTGATGGGGTTTCATAAAATCCACCGCAAAAACCGGGTTCATAATATAAGCCACCACCAGCGATGCCAGTAAGGTTATGATGAGCGTAATGGGCAGGAAAAACATGAAATGTCCGATCAGGCTGTTCCAGAATGCCAGCGGAATAAATGGCGCCAGCGTGGTCATCGTACCTGAAAATACCGGTAAAAACACCTCTCCTGCAGCCATTTTTGCTGCTTTTTTTATAGGGACCGCGCCATTGGCAAAAATGCGGTGCGTATTTTCAATAACGACTATCGCGTCGTCCACCACAATACCCAGCGCGAGCAGGAACGAGAACAACACGATCATATTTAACGTGAAACCGATTACCGGCATCACCAGGAAGGCGATAAAACACGAGAGTGGAACGGAAAGCGCCACAAATATGGCATTGGTGCTACCCATAAAAAACATCAGGATAACCGTTACCAGTATAAAACCGATCACGATGGTATTGATCAGGTCATTCAGCGTTGAACGGGTTTTATCTGACTGGTCGCCGGTTACCGTGATATCCAGTCCTCTTGGTAAAACTGTTGCTTGCTTTTGCTTTATAAGGGCGTATATCTTATCCGAAGCTTCGATCAGGTTTTCACCGGACCGTTTGCTTACGTTAAGGGTGATCACATTTTTAAAATTGGGATTGTTAGGCGTCTTCAGGCGTGCAAAACTTATCTGGTCCTGGAAACCATCTTTTATGTCGGCAATATCTTTCAGGTAAACCGCTTTGCCCTGGGGGTTTCTGATCACCATTGCGGCAACCTCATCAGCGCTTTTAAAATCTTCCTTTATATCAATGGTGTGCTGCATGCCATCGTTTGAAATGGTACCGGCACTTGATATTACGTTTTCGTTACCGATGGCCTGCGTAATATCACTAAAGCTGATCTGGGCGGCAGTCATTTTGTTAATATCCACGTTAATCTGGATATTCGGGCTCAATGCGCCAACTTCATCTACCTTCGATATTTCCTTCATCGCCTCTATATCGTCCTTCAGGTTATCAGCATATTCTTTCAATTTTTTGAGGCTGTAATTACCGGATATGTTAATGTACAAAATAGGAAGGTCGGCAACGTCGATATCGGATATTTCCGATTCCTTTAAATTATTGTCGTTTTGCGGAAGGTCCTGTTTGGCCTTATCCACGGCATCTTTTACATCCTGCTTCGCATCTTTGATATCGATATTAGCATTAAATTCCGCCGTGATGATGGAAACGTTTTGCTGCGTGTTGGAGGTAACCTTTTTAAGGCCTTTTAACGATTTTAACTGTTTTTCCAACTGTTTGGTAACCAACACCTCGATATTCTGCGGCGATTGCCCCTGGTAGGGTGTGGTAATAAAAACTTTGGATTGAGCAATATCCGGAAAGTTTTCTTTTGGCAAACGCATATAGCTCACCATACCCAGCAACGCAATCATCACTATGAAAGCATAAATGGCCGTTTTATTGTCGATGGCCCAACTGGATGGCCCAAATTCTTTTTCCTGGTCTTTCATATCAAATTTGTTTTGAATGATTTAGTTAGCTGAGTTTAATACTCTTAACTTGTCTCCGTCCTCAATATCGCTCGCGCCCTCGGTAACGATTTGTTCGCCGCCTTTTAAGCCGGATATTACTTCGGATTTACCGCCGTAAGTATTACCGATTTTTATTTCTTGCTTTTTAGCAACCCCGTTTTGGTCGATAAATACAAACGAGCTGGTATCGGAATGCTGGATGGCATTTAAAGGCACAACGATCGAATTCTTTTTGGAATAATCGGCTACGCGTATGGTTGCCGTCATGTTCGGGCGAAATGCCTTGTTTTGCGGCAGCTTTATTTCTATGCCGAAGCTTCTTGAACCCGGATCAATCACCTTGGCGGCAAATGTTACCTTCAGCATTAAAGAGTCATTTGCATCGGGGACAACTACTTTTACATTATCCCCCTGGTTGATGTCGGTTGCATACGATTCCGGCACATCAGCTTTTACCTTTAAATTATCAGCATTAACTATTCTGATCCCATTACCTGTTTGCCCTGGCTGCAAAACCTGTCCAAGCTTCAGGTCCATTTGGTCTACGGTACCGCTAATAGGCGCAATAATGCGGTACATATTTGCCGTTTGCTTTAAGCCTTCTACTTGTTTTTCAAGCGCTTCTAAACTGCTTTTGGCCTGCAGATACTGTATTTCGGTACCGATCTTCTGGTCCCAAAGATTTTTTTGCCGCTGGAACGTGGTTTGCGCCAAATCCAATTGGGCTTTCGTCTGCGCGATGCTTTGAATCTGCACACTGTTATCCAGTTGCACTAAAACCTGGCCCCGGTTAACATGGTCCCCTGCTTTTACATACAAGTTAACGATGGTGCCCGGCGCCAGCGAGTATGCGGTTACATTATCCTGCGCGTCGATATGTCCCTGCAGGTCGACGTAATTGGTAAAATTCCCCGGAGTCACGGTTGTTGTACTTACATCAATTGATTTTACGGAGTCTTTTTTTCCAAGCTGTTTTTGAAGCGAATCAATTTTTACGTCAAGTGCCGCGCGCTGCTTCGTCAAGTCGGCAAGTTCGGCCGCTTTATCTTTTGGTTTATTGCAAGCCGCCAGCGCCAGGATTGCCGAAAGGTATATTAGTTTTTTCATGTCTTGTATGTTGATTGTTGTTTGAGTCTGTTTTATTTAATGTTCCCTAAAGCCATTTCAAGGTCTACTTTGCTAACCAGCGTGGTGTACAATGCCTGTATGTATTGATTGTCGGCGCTTTCCAGATCCGTTTCTGCCTGTGTAACTTCAATGCTCGATCCAACACCTTGCTGGTATTTTATCTTAGCCACCCTAAGTACCTCTTCGGCAAGTTCGCGGCTTCGCTTTTGATTATTTAGCGATTCAATACTATTGGTGAGTGATATTTGCGCCGAACTTGCCTGCAAACTCAGTGCATTTTTTGCATTATAGAGATCGTTTTGCGCTTTTTGCACGTTGACCTGCGATTCGCGCATCTGGTTGCGGCGCTGGCCGCCATTGTAAATGGGTACATTAAGGCTTAAACCGATATAATTATTATAATACGGATGATCATACAAATACCTGAAATGATTTTCCTGGTACACGTCAGCAAATCCTGCATTGGCCGAGAGCGTTGGCAAAAATGCTGCCTTTTTTTGCAATACATCCAATTGGTTAAGCTTTACGTTAGTTTCCGCAAGGTTGTACTCAATACGCCTGTGATAAAACGAAGTGTCGAGATCCGCACCGGTGGCATTCTGATTTAAATCGATGTCTTCCAACTTATCTTTTAAAGTAAGTTCCTGTTGAATAGGCATTCCCATCTGAAACTTTAACAATTCGTAATTTAATACCAGTAAACGGATGGTATTTTGACGGCTGGTAACCAGGTTATTGTATTGAACGGTCAACCTGTCAACATCTATCTTTTCTACAAAGCCCTGTTTATTTTGCTGGGTGGTTTGGTCAAGCTGTTGTTTCAACTGGTTGATGTTTGCATCCAATAGTTTTATCTGCTCGTTACTTACCAGTACTTGGTAATAAGCTTTGGTTACGTTTACGCTGGTCGAGATTCTGGAACGGGTTAAGGTCCGTACATAAAGCTCCTTATAAGTTTTCGCTGCCTTCAGGCCAACCAAAAATGTTCCGCTGAACAGCAGCTGCGTTAATTGGGCTGAATAAGTATTGTTATAAGTTACAGCTCCAATAGGAAACGGCACCAGTGGCGCATTGAAATTAATAGGCGCCCCCGATAATGCGGCAGTAAAATTTGGCCCTACAGAGGTTGGCGCCTTTATATAGTCCTGAAAAGAAGCCGACCCATTAATCTGGGGCAAACCAGTCCCAATGGTTTCTTTTATTTTGTAATCGGCGCTCTGAACATCCAAAGCCGCATTTTTTACGGTATCCTGGTGAGTATAAGCATAATTAATACAATCTGCGATGGAAAAGTTGAAGGTTTGGTTTCTACTCGTGTCCCGCTGCGCGTAGCCGTTCAGGCTAATCGCGAGTAGTAAAGAAGCTATTATTAGTATATGTTTCATTTTTATAGTTGTGATTCGTTCGTATAACAGTTTTTTTAAGCCGGATTGGACATCTGCCGCAAAATAAATCCCGGCGGATGACAGCCCTATGTCAGCAGTTTTATTCTTCGATGATATTTTTATACTGATTTAATAACTTATAACCCTTTAAAGTGCATATCCCGTAATTAAAATGCTCCAAAAATTGTTGCTGCACTTTCCAAATATTAAATTCAGCAACCGGGAATATTGCGGGGTTAAAGCCCATTTCCATCATATTAACGTGCATCCTCGCAATGATCTTTACGTCGATCTGGGGTCGTATATATCCCTGGTTAATTCCTTTGTTAAGCAACTGTTCCATTTTTTCGGTCACAAACTTGTTTTTAAAGTTCTGGAACTCCTTCCATGCGTCCGGGTGAAATTTCTGCAGGTCATGTATCACGATTGGATTGATCCTCGAAAATATCTCCTCTGAGCATTTCATCATATTGATCATCTCTTCCATCACATTTGCCGCCGTGCTTACAATTTCGTTGATCCGATCCTCATCGTCCTTTAGTTTTTTCTTTACCAGAGCCGTAACCAGTTCGCTCTTATCCTTAAAAAACTGGTAGATGGTTTTTTTTGACATCCCGAGGTGACGCGCGATATCGTCCATTGTAACACTTTTTATCCCTGCTTTTAAAAACAGTTCCTCGCTTCCTAATACTATACGCTCAAATTGACTCATTGACTTTTCGGGTCAAAACTATGGAAACATTTTTAGATTACAAAGTTTCCAATTGTCTGATTTCTGTCAAGAGATTAATAAAGCGGGGTATTTAACCGCAAAGGGCGCCAGGATTTTCGCGAAGACCGCAAAGTAACTTACTGTTAAATTTTGCAGCGTCATAAACCGCTGTTTATTACTCTTTTTATGCCGTCTTTTAATTTCACCACATTAAAATTCAAAAGCAACCCCAGTTTATAATTTCCGAGTTTCAAGTATGTTAAAGTTTGCGCTAAGTGAACATCTGTGAGTTCTTCGACACTTTTTATCTCGATTATCAGTTTATTTTCCACTAACAAATCGATGCGATATCCCACGTCTAACCTTACATCTTCAAAAATTAAAGGCATAGGTTTTTCTTTTTCAACATACAAACCGGA
>Ga0206971_10037_pt1 | contig 45077 bp, 42 predicted proteins | sample Alteio_BWOrgHeat_85_FD_152917 | JGI IMG/M metagenome (GOLD analysis project Ga0206971, IMG submission 152917) | Enriched cells from forest soil in Barre Woods Harvard Forest LTER site, Petersham, Massachusetts, United States -... | ecosystem: Environmental > Terrestrial > Soil > Temperate forest >...
ATCGTCGATCGATTGTCCCGCGAGAACGGAATACTGATCCCCATCGCTCCGGTTGGCGAACGCGACATTCGTCAGCTCGTCCAGTACAAACGTCTGGGTCAGACCTCCAGCGGAGCCAACATCCGTTTGTTGAATCAGGTTTCCGGCAAAGTCATATACGAAGCTGGTTTTCTGACCATTCGCAGCCGTAATCGACTTCAGGCGACGCCGCGAATCCCAGTTGTAGTTGACGATTCCACCCGACGTCGTGGCTGCCGTCAGATTTCCGCTCCCATCAAAAGTGTTCGAGATGGACCCAAACGCGGTTTGTTCGTTGTCCGCATCGTAAATGGCTGATGCGACCTGGCTTGTGGTGAGAGCTTCGGCAACTGTGCTGCGTGCGCTGGCCCGATTTCCGCCAGGATCGTACGCGTAACTCTGGCTGTTCAGAATGCCGCTCGCGCTTGCGTGGGTCAACGACATAGTCTGCCCGAGCGAGTCGTACGAATACTGGGTTGTGACGCCGTTCATGCGGGCCGCCGTGGCGACGAGATTGCGCGCATCATAGGTTCTCGTAACGCCGGCCAACGCCGTCGACGCGCTCAGGAGATTTCCAGAAGGATCATACGTGTAGGTGATCGCGGGCTGCCCCGTCACCTGCCGCGATGTCGCCCTTCCAAACGCGTCCCGCACATATTGAACACTCCCGAAGGGAGTCGTTGAATTCGTCAGCCTGCCCGCCAGGTCGTAAGCGAATGAAAAGAAACCTGCAGCGGAATCTGTAACGCCCTCAAGACGGCTGTTGGCGTCATAAGAGCGGACTACCGCACTGCCATCCTGGTAAGCCTCCTGAATAAGCCGATTGATCGCATCATAAGTGAAGGTGTTCGTTTGGCCGCGGCGATCCACCGTCTGGATTAAGTTGCCGACCAAGTCGTAGGTACGGTGATCCTGCCGCCCGAGGGGGTCCATTCGCGAAAGAGGCCGGTGCATTAGATCGTAGGTGAACTGTGTAGCGTGATTGCTGGCGTCTGTCACCGAAATGAGATTTCCGAACTGATCGTAGGCCAATCGCGTGACACGCGCGAGGGGATCTGTTCGGACCTTCACAGGGAGGTAGCAAATACCTGCCTATGCAACCGCCAACAGTCTCATGTCCGCCGCTATTTTTGTTGCCAATATTTTTACTCTTCAATATAGACCAATAAACCGCTTATAACGCTGCAATGGATTACTACGTTGCTTGGTTGGGCCCCCATGTGACTTCCCGGCACAAATACGCACGATCTAGGTTGAAATGGCATCTGAGTACCCGTCCGGGAGATCGTTCAAATTTGGCGTGGTTAAGACATTCGTTGCGAACGATATCCTTTTTCTAAAAGCACAGCAACCGCGTTCACTAAGAAAGCCGTAGCGTCGCCCTTCCCCATAGGACCCAACATAAACTAATTTTTCTTCATGCAGATCGATCCATAAACTCCGCTCGAATCCACTTTTTTTTCTGCTTGACGAAGCAAACTTTTTGACCCCTTTTGGCTCTAATATAGGCGCTTGCCTATGCCGTACTTGGGAGTGTGTTCCGTGTTCACAATGAACGAGAGTAATAAGTTGGTTCGTAGAAGTTTGATCGAGGGGTGCAGTGCGTTTGAAGGGGGTAGGCAGGATAGGGGATTTGTGCCAAATCCCCGGCGACCTTCGGTCGGCTAACTGCCTACCCCCTTCGCCGATTTTTTAAGGAGGAGCGAACATGAATGAAAATGACAAACCAGAGTCGCCATGGGTCTTTCCGAAAACGCACCGTACCTACGACTTGGTCGGCAACTTAATCCAGACGGTGGATCGCCGCGGCCAAACGAACACCTTCACTTATGATGCGAGAGGTGATTGGGGAGGGGCCGGACTTGCTTCCGATTGAGATGAAGCCGATCAAGGAGGCCACGTTTCAAGTCTCCGCCATCGGCCGGAACCTCAACCAAATTCTGAAGGCGTTCCACAGCGGTCAGCCCCCGCCGCCTGGAATTCTGGTGGACCAAGCCACATTGGCCGCCTTCCGGGATCAAGTCGAGCAACTGAGGCAGGCGCTCGTTGTTGTGGTCCTCAAATCGAAGCACCGGTGGGTGAAACATGGATGAGCAGGATGAGAAACCCTTTCTTGATTTTCGCCGAGAGCGGAGGGTTAAAGGCCACGCCTTGCATATCAAGCTGTCGCGGGCTGAACGTCTTCGCGCGGCGAGGGGAGTGCGGCAGGCAATTGTTAAAGTCCGGAGCTTCCCCCATGGCATCAAAGGGGTCGGCAGAGCCATGAGCTACATCAGCCGTAAGGGAACCCTGCCCTTGGAAAAGGACACCGGCGAGCTGATCAAGGGCTTGGAAGAGCAGCGGGAGTTAATCCGGGATTGGGCCGTTGATTTTGACAAGCGCAAGGACAGCCGGGACGGCGCTCATATCATCTTTTCTATGCCGCCAGGGTCTGATCCGGAAGCTTTGCGCAGAGCCGTCCGTGCCACAGGGGCCAGGGCCTTTCCGGACAATGAATGGGTGTTTGCCATCCACCTCGATAAGAACCATCCGCATGCCCACATGGTCCTCAAGATGCGGGGACGGGAGCATGACCTAAAGCTCGACCCCAGAAAAGCTGACCTTCACCGGCTCAGGGAAATCTTTGCCGAAGCAGCCAGAGAGCAAGGAGTTGAACTGGCCGCCTCGTCCAGGGCCGCCCGCGGCGTGGGCAAGAAAGGTATGCATCACTCCTCCTACTACCTTAAGCGCAAAGGAGTCACGCCGGAAGTCGAAAAGAAATTATTCGATGAAGCATTTGAAGAACTGAGGGAAAACGATTGGAAAGAGAAACCTTGGGAGAAGGCGATGGCTGATCGGAACAAACTGGAACGAGAAGCCTACCGCCAGGAGGCGACCGCTTTGTGTCAGGCAGTTGATCAGCAGCCGCAACAGGCAGACCGTGAGCGGATGTTAAAGGACGCACGAATACTCGAACAATTTGCCGAGCGAATGCCTAAGCCAAAAACAAAACGGCAAGCCACAAAGGAATGGATACGGCATAAGGTTGAAGAACAGCGAAGACAAAAAAATCGCAGTAATGATCGGGGCGAGGACTTAGAGCGATGACGGTGCCATATCCGTCCTCCAGTCCTGCCCCCGTACGGGGGGCTGTCTCTTCTGGCCGGATCAGAAGGGATCGGCTTTTAGCAAAGAAGGACACGCCCGAGGCTAGGCGTTAAATAAAACGTGAGGTGATATTATGGATCAATGGGAAACGTTGAAGTCAATGGCGTATCGCACGGGATTTTCCGTGAAGACACTTAGAAATTGGGTGTCGAGTAGAAAATTTCCGATACCGCTCTACCGATTGAGGGGCGAGTATCGGGTACAGATCCAGGACGTGAACGGATGGATTCAGAATGGTAAAATTCAGCACTCAGGGTATCGATCATGAAAAAACAAATCATGCGCGGGCTGGTCCTCTACAAGAAAAGCGGGAAGGAGTATGTTCGCATCCGCTTTTGGATGCAGGGCAGACGCACCGAGGAATTCTTCGGACAAGCAACGCCTGAAAGCATCCAAGCCGCGAAACGAAAGCTAGCCGAGTATCGCCTCAAACAAACCGCTGGGACATTGCAGCAAGAAATGGTTGAAAGGCCCGTGACAGTGGCCGAAGCTTGTGATCGTTATCTCCAATACAAGCTAACAGAGCCCGGCTCCGTCAGAGAAGGTGCTACGAATCGCCCCAGTTGGGACGGGTATCAGAGGGCTTGCCAACGGTTCATAAAATTCTTACCCCAAAAGTATTTCCACGAAGTTAATGTCAATGATATCCGACAGTACAGAGAATGGCGCTCGAAGAATCCTCTTACTCGCTGGCAATGGAAAAAAGGATGTTTTGGGCAAAAAGAAAATGGCCGCGCCGTGGGCAAGGAAGTAGTGGTCAAGGGAAAGATCAGTTTCAGTACCATCAACCGTGAGCAAACAGTCATCTCTAATATTTTCAATGTTTTGCGTCAGTTGCGGGCGACCGGCGAGATTAATTTTAAGCTGCCCGTTGATAATCCTTGTCGCTATGTGACAAAGCCGGCTGAGGATAGCCGACGGCGCACAAGAGTTATTTCGGTAGAAGAATTCGAACGTCTGATGGCTCACGCAGATCATGATCTGCAATTCATAGTCCGCTTTGCTCTTGTCACAATGCTAAGGAAGGGAGATCTTCGTGCTCTGACGAAGAACAATTATCGCCCAATCACGCATACGCTCGAAGGTGTACAAAGTAAAACGGGTCTTCCGTTCAAGGTTGGAATTCCAAAAGATTTAGAAGAGGTAGTTGAATCGTCTGGCGGAGGGCCGATTCTGAATTTTACGGACTTTCCTAGACGTTGGAGACTAATGATAAAAAAGGCGAATCTACCAGGGCTACAAATTCGGGATTTAAGACGATCCGCCGCTTCATGGGCATTGAAGAAGTCCAAAGATATGGCGCTGATCTCGGCCACACTCGGTCATCGTGATATTGAAATGACTCAGAGGTATTTAGGAGTGATTTCAGAAGCCCGACAGGACATCGCTAACACGCTCGGGGAATTGTTCGCTGATCCCGATAAAATTGGAGCGGGTGATGGGAATCGAACCCACGTCTCAGCGTTGGGAACGCCGCATTCTACCATTGAACCACACCCGCATAAGGATGACGACATCGACGATGCTTCCGACAAAACTGTAACCCAACTGTATCCCAAAATCCTTAAAAATTCAATCCTGCCGACGGAGGCACTTCAGCAACAACAAGAGCTTGGGAAGCACGCATTCTACCACTGAACCACACCCGCAACTGAGGCGTATTATAGAAAAATCAGGCGATGTGTTTGCGGAGGAGGGCGCCGGAGACGGTTAGGCCGGGGCCGGCGCCGAGGCTGACGATGAGAGTCCCTGGGGCGACCTTGTCGTCGTCGAGAATTGTTTTCCAGATGTGCGGGAGCGTGGCGGAGGACATATTTCCGTGCTCGCGAAGGACATCGCGGCTCCAGGCCGCCTGAGCGGGATCCAGGCGCAAGAGCTTTTCCGCCAGATCGATAATCCTCGGTCCGCCCGGATGAATGGCGAACACGGCTTCGGACTTTTCCGTTGCATAATCGAGCCCCGCTCGTTCGAAGATCCGTTGCACGAATCCATCCAATGCGCAACCCAGTTGGACAGGGACTTCCTTGGACAAGGTCATGGCGAAAAGGAAGGGGCCCGTCACCCACTTCATCGAGGGGATGGAATCCGGGATAATTTCATCGTGAAGCGCCACAACTTCGAAGGAGTTATCGTCGCGCGGCGGGGATGCGGTGACTTCATACTTCATGTGGCCGTCGGCAAACAGGCTCTGTATCACGAGTTGTTCCATCGCGTGCTGCGACGGATCCAAATGCAAAGTGCAAAGTTCTGTGTGAACGACGTCGACGGATGCGAGGTGACGCGGTAAGTAGGCCATCTGTCCGGCCGCGATGCGAAGAGCCGGATGAGCCGCGTAGCACCCCATATGATAGGCATGAAGGACCTGCGTTTGGCGTCCCCAGTCGCGTTGTGAGACGAGTTTCTGCGCGCCGCTGGGCGCACTGTATCCGGTGCATGTCACATGAACGATGGCTTGCGGCGCCGCCCTACCCACAGGGTACAGGCGTTCGAACACGGATAGGACGGCTTCATCGAAAAATCGCGTTTTCTCCTCGATAGTGGAACCGCCCGGGCTGAATAGCCGCATTGTATTCCAGGTTCGATGGCTAAAATCCGGAAGCTCATGATGGCGAAAGGCGATTGGATTGGCGGCGTTGTTGCATCGCGCCAAAGACTCTCGGATCATCTTTGGATCGGCATTTCCAAGGGCGATGTGCGCCTCGGCCAGCCATCGAAGGTGCGCTTTTTGGGAACCACGAAAGCGAGGAGCGATTTCTTGGAAGGCCGAGATGAAGGCTGGCCGGATGTTTCGCGCCTCATGGTTCCGAGAAATGTCTCGTGGAGCGAGCTGGACCGTCGCGGAAAGTTTCATAACGATTCAAGCCGTCGATAGCGCGTCAAATCCGTGGCCCAGGTTAAAGCACGGGGAAACCATTCCATCGCAGCAAGCGTGGGTTCACGCAAGAAGGGGACCGCATAAAAAAATCGGAGCGCCGCGTTCCAGCGGAGCGCCGGGAGAAAGGCGTTTCGCCATAAACGGGCATACGCCTCAGCTGGCGGCATGGATGTCTGATCCAGCGCGCGCGTGAGAAGTTTCGACGAATAAAGTCCGATCGACATCCCTTCTCCCGCGAATGGATCCACGACGCAGGCGGCATCGCCGATGTAAAACGTCCGATCGCGCGCGAGTCGGCGGATTCCCAGCCGCACCGGGCCGACCGCCAGCCAGTCTCCGGTTCGCGACGCCGTCGCCAGATGCCGACGGAGTGTGGGGTTTTCATCCGTAAAATGCGCGAGCACCTGATCCAGATCAGGGCCCCAGCGCTGTAAGGCGCGTTGCGTCGTCAAAGCGCAAACGTTCACGCCTCTAGATAGGGGAGCCAGACCCACATAGCCATCCTCGACCAGATCGAGCTCCACTTGGTCCGTGACACCGGTGACTCCCTGGAAGAAAGCTTGAATACCAAAATAGTGGGTAGAAGGACTGGCGTACCAGGGGAAGAAATGATTCCGGCGACGCTCGTCGGGAGAGGGGGACATTCGGCCGCTCGCCATCACGGTGAACGCGCCTTCCTCGGAATGATTGAAACCGTCTTCGCCTTCGTGAACATCGACGCCGGAAGTGCGCGCTTTTTCCAAGAGCAGGTGATCTAGAACATCCCGGGATACCGACAAGGCTTCACCAGGAAGAGCCGATTCGATGGCGCCTCCTCGCTGAGGAGCCAGAACGCTTCGATAAAGGGGAATGGCTCCGGAATTTCGCAGGCTGGAAAGGATGTCCAGATTCTCAAGGTCCTCTAACCCCTCCGTGCTCAGGAACCCGCCGCAAAGTTTGGGGCGGGGAAAATGAGACTTCTCGTAGAGACGGACTTTTCGTCCGGTCCGCGCCAGCCGGATGGCCGCCGAACTTCCGGCCGGCCCGCCGCCGATGACGACAACATCAGTCACGGCGTGCTCCCGTGCATAAGTGCATAGGTGCTCCTGTTTTGACATGGACTGGAGCACTGGAGCACCGAGAACTGGAGCACGCCGTCATATCTTCTCTCCCGCCAAGGTCAGCCGATAGCCAAAATGCGTAGACACTCGTGCATAGGTAACGCCGGCGCGCTCTGCCAAGTTCCTCAATTCCTTAGGCGTAAAGGCCCGTTTTACGGACAGCGGGCCATCATTTTGAACGATGGGATGTGCTCTCGTCAGCCGAGTCAAAGCCCAGATCCATGCCCACGCCCGAGAGCTGCGTTTTAAATCGTTCATGATGATCCCACGCATGGAGAAGCGATCGCTTTTCTTTAACAGTTCGACGATCTCCTGGTCGGACAGATGATGCAAACATAAGGACGAGATCACATAATCAAAAGGTTCTTGAAACTGGTTCATCTGCGTGAGATTTTCCTGAAACAGGCGAATCTCCGGATAGGCCTGGCAGGCTTTCCGCGCATAGTCGAGGACCGCGGAATTTCCGTCAATACCGACGATCTCAATCGAATATCCCTGAGCGCGCCCCCAACGAACGATGGCCCGAGGAATATCCGCCCCTCCGGTGCCCCAATCAATGATGCGAATTTTCTGTCCCGGACTCCAATGACGCGAAAATCGTTTCAGATGCGATAGGGTGGCTCGCACGCCGCCCAGCCTCTCATTGATGGTTTCCAACGTTTGGAGGATATCGGCGGCGCTCTTTTCCGTCAAAGGTTCGATATCCATGCGTTCGAGCGCGTGGCTGCGGGATCTAAAAATAAGGCTCACCTGTTCATTCTACAATGCGACCTGCCTGCAGCCGGCAGGACTTGTTAAAATAGGTGGCCTGCAATGTGAAGAGGAGATCTCATGAAACCAAACCAGAATCCGTTGAAGCCCTACAGTTATGTCGTCAGTGAAGGCATCGACCGCGCGCCGGCTCGAGCAATGCTCAAAGGGATCGGTTTTACCGAAGAAGACATGCATAAACCTTTTATCGGTGTCGCCAATACTTGGATTGAGACGATGCCCTGTAATTTCAATCTTCGGGAGCTGGCGGCTAAAGTCAAAGAAGGCATCCGCTCGGCCGGCGGCACGCCATTCGAATTTAACACGATCGCCATTTCCGACGGGACGACAATGGGCACGGAAGGCATGAAAACGTCTCTCGTCAGTCGTGAAGTCATCGCTGACTCCATCGAATTGGCCGGCAGAGGCTACTGCTTCGACGGGGTTGTGGCTCTTTCGGGCTGCGACAAGACAATTCCTGGAACGGTAATGGCTTTGGCCCGGCTGAACCGGCCTTCCCTGATGCTCTATGGCGGCTCGATCATGCCGGGAAGATTCCGCGGTAAGGACGTCACCATTCAAAACGTGTTTGAGGGTGTGGGCGCGGTGGCGGCGGGGAAAATGTCCGAAGCCGACCTTCTGGAGCTGGAAGCCAATGCCTGTCCGGGCGCGGGAGCGTGCGGAGGGCAATTTACCGCCAACACGATGTCGATGGCGTTCGAATTTCTTGGCATCTCGCCGTTAAACGCCAACAGTGTTCCGGCGGTTGATCCGAAGAAAAATGATGTCGGGTTTCGGGCGGGCCGCCTAGTGATGGATCTCCTGCGTAACAATATTACTCCGAAGAAAATTTTCACCCGGGACGCTTTTATCAATGCCGTAACGGCCGTGGTCGCGTCCGGCGGCTCGACGAATGCGGTGCTTCACCTCTTAGCCTGCGCGCACGAAGCCGGCGTGAAATTATCCATCGATGACTTTAATCGTGTGAGCGCTCGAACGCCACATCTTGCGGATCTGACGCCCGGAGGCCGCTTTGTGGCCAATGATCTTTATCGCGCCGGCGGCATCGGGCTTCTCGCGAAGCGGCTCCTCGAGGGCAAAATGATTCAAGGCAATTGTCTCACGGTTACCGGACGCACACTCGCCGAAGAAGCGGCGGACGTCGTCGAGACACCCGGCCAGGAAGTCATTCGACCGCTGGATCGGCCGCTCAAGGCGACAGGGGGGCTCGTCATTCTTAAAGGAAACCTGGCGCCGGAAGGCGCGGTTTTGAAGGTAGCGGGGCACGATTACAAAACGTTTACTGGGAAGGCTAAGGTGTTCGGCCGCGAAGAAGACGCCTTCGCAGCGGTCAAAGCGCACAAGATCAAACCCGGAGATGTCGTCGTCATTCGCTACGAAGGCCCCAAAGGTGGTCCCGGCATGCGCGAGATGCTTGGCGTGACGGCCGCCATAGTCGGAGAAGGGCTCGGGGATACGGTGGCGCTTATGACGGACGGCCGGTTTTCCGGAGCGTCCCATGGGATTGTCATCGGACACGTGGCGCCCGAAGCGTATGTGGGCGGACCGATCGCAGTGATTCAAAACGGCGATTCAATCACCATCGATGTGGCAAAGCGAACGTTGACGCTGGATATCCCGGCGACGGAAATTAAGAAGCGTCTGAAGAAATGGAAGGCGCCGAAGCCTCATTACACCTCTGGGGTTATGGCCAAATATGCGAGGACTGTTTCCTCGGCGTCTATCGGCGCGGTGACGAATTGAATCCCTTGGCAGGGCGACCGCCGGTCGCCCCTACAACATCCTTGAATTATTTGTATTCATGGCCGTTGTAGGGGCGTGCGGCGCACGCCCTGCCCATCAAATCACGTTTACCGAATAATCGAGAATTTGCCGTGGACTTTGGTGCCGTGGTCATCGGTGGCGAGGAACAGGTAGAGTCCGGACTGGACTAATTCGCCGCCACTGTTGCGTCGATCCCATGCGGCTGTTCCTGTGCTATCCGCTGTTAGCGTTTGAACCCAGTGGCCGGATACAGTGAAGATTTTCACCTGCGTGCCCGGCGGCAGTTGATCAAACTTAATGGGGAAAGCGGAATCTTGGTCAGCTCTCCACGGATTGGGGAAGACCCGAGCCGTCGAGAGGTTCGATGCCGCCAGGAAAATCTGAATGGATGCCGTCGGCGATGTGGTGCCGGCCAGATTCATTCCTTGAGCCGTTAAAGTATAAGGTCCTGGCGAAACAGCTGGCAGGTTGGATAGCTTAAAGGTTGTGCCCGCCAAATAATTCGACATATACAGCACGGGTTCCGACATATTTAGACCGGCTGATAATGTCGCGGCCGCGCTGTTGCTAATCGCCCCTGCCAACAGTTTCCATTGAATGCCGCCGCCGGTATACTGAGCGACGGCTGTCACTTCATCACTGCGTGAAAGCTGCGGAAGGCCGGAACCCGTCGAGCTGATCCGCGATCCAAAAGAATTCGTGCTGTTCTGGTTCTGGCACGATCCTCCGGAGCCGGCTGTCAGACAGCTGATAATGGGTGAGCCATCCACTACGAAGGAATATGGATTAGACAGATCGGTTCCAGCCGACGGGCTAGCCGGATTTTTCGGGCTTGCCACCTGTACCGTCGCCGTCTCCGGATTGAGAAGTTCCTCATTACGCAGGTGAACCTCAAAAGTGGCATCCAAGATATTTCCCGAGAGAAAAACGGACGAGGTGGGCTGACCATTCCACGTGATCACGGACCCCGAGATGGCGGTGGGTTGGACGAAACCGGATCCCTCGACATCAAAAATAAATTCGTTCGATGACGTGTTGTCTTGGGTGGTGGCCACCGACGGTGTGACTTTTGTAATAACGACTTTCGGTTTGGCAACGGTGACGGGGACGGAGGCGGATGTGGCCGTGGCGCCTTTTTGGTCCGTCGCAATCGCTGTCACAAAATAATTGCCTGGAAGCATGTTGTGCCACGTGTAAGTGTAAGGCGCCTGTCCCAAAGCGGGTCCGATCGCCGTTCCGTTGGCGTAAAATTGCACGCTCTTGACCGAATCGTCGGCATCGGCCGCCGAGGCGGTCAGAACAATATCCATGGGAGCCGTGTAGGTGGGGTTCGACGGATTCACGGATGCGATCGACACGGTCGGAGGCAAATCGTTCACGACATTTACTAGCTCCGCGTTGGTCATTCCACCCACGGTCACCGAGACGACGCAAGATCCGAGACCGGCGCCGCTAAAGTGTCCGGACGCGTCGATCGTTCCAATAGGCGTCGGACAGTTGCTGGACCAGGTTGGGCTTCCCGGGAGACTATTCCCAAATTGGTCCTGACCTGTCGTCGAAAATGATTGGCTGCCGCCCACCGCGACGAAGGCCGGCGAAGGGGAAATTTGCGGACCGGCTTTGACGATGACTGCTGTGCTCGTCTTCACCGAAGCACCGATGGGGTCTGTCACTGTCGCGGTGAAGGAATAGGATCCGGCTTTGGAGAAAGTGGCATCGACCGTCTGGTTAGCGCCGTTAAAACTAAATGTGGCCGGCGCGGGATTCGAGGCGCTGGGTGTCCATTGATAGGAAAGCATGCTGGCCCCGAAGACGCTGGTGGCGTTAGCGGTCAAGGTCGTCATGAGGCCGCCCGTCACCGGATTCGGATTCGCCGTCGCCGGCCCTCCGGCCACGCTAGGGGGGTCGGCCACGATCAATTGGATATTGGGGGATATGGTGGTTAATAGACTGCCCGGATTGGCCAAGTCCGGATAGTAGGCGGCGACGTATATTTGCGCGAACGGACCGCCCGTAGGGACAGAGGCTTTCCAGGGCAATGTCGCCGTTGTTCCGCTGGGAGTCAACTTTCCCATCGATTGTCCCCAGAGAAAAAATTCTACTTTCTGAGTCAGACGGTCTGGGTCCACGAGGGTGGCGATCAGATTCACGTTGGACCCGGTGGTGAATGAGGAGTTGGCGGCTGGTGACGATATGACGATTGTGGGACGATCCTGAATGACGAAGGATACCGCACTGGGATTGATCGAATAAGCGCCGGCATTGTTCAATGATCGCGCGGTGTATTGATACGATCCTCGACCCGTGCTTGTGATCGGGAAAATCCAGCCCGACGGTGAATTCTGCATGGGGCCCGAGCCGAAAGCGCCCGTCAAGAAAATATTGGCGATTCCTTGTCCCGGCCCGGTCGTGGGATTGGCGGTATTGTCGGACGCGGTGGCCATGATCTTAATCGTTGTACCCGTATAGGATACCGGGGCGCTTACCGTTAACACGGGTGGAGGCGGCCAACCAAAGACGCCGAACGACGATTGGTCTGTCGGTGGCTGTGTGCCGGTCCCTAATGTGGCGACGATGGTCTTTAGTCCGGGCGTTAAGCCGTTACTTTGCGACCAGGTATAGGACCAAGAGGCGAGCCCGGTCGCATCCGGCGCGCCGACGGAAGCCGCTCCGGAAACGCTGCCCGACAAGGAAACGGAATTACCGCCGGCTGAGGTCCCCGTAATTGAAATGGCCGCCGAAGGTCCATTCAAAACCAAGGAGGATTTATCAGCCGGGCTTAGAATATGGACGAGTGAATTACTCACCTTGATCTGCGCGTTTGCGGAGATGTTTCCAGCCGTGACCGTTAACGTGCAGGCCGTGTTGGGAATCGTGCCGGCTTGGACAAAGACATAGGCGGCTTGAAAGGCTGATCCCTCAGTGCTGGTGATGGAGCAATTTCCTGTGCCGCTCATGGCTGCGCCCCAGCCGGGAGGCAGATTCACAACAACGCCGTTTTTGTCCGCCCCCTGAATCGTGAACTGCAGGCTGGAATTCGGTGTCATGGTCGCGGATGGTGGTGATATCGATAGCGATTGGATCGGATTACTGCTTATAAAAATCTGCATGTTCTGGCTAAATGCCAAGCTGGCGCTGGATCCATTTAAGGTACAGGTTCCTGCCTGGTTTGGAGCTTGAACCGTCACGCCCGTATTGGTGGCATTTTGCGTCGTGCAGGCGCCTCCTGTAATAGCCCAGTTGAAATCCTGCGGAACGGCTCCCCCGGTGGCCGCCACACTAAATCCAGCGGTTTTGCCTAGTTGGATGCTGGCGCTGGTTGGTGTCACACTAAGTGTGATATTTTTTACGGTAATCGCCGCCGACACCGTGACATTCCCGATGGCCGCGCTGACGCTTGCTGTACAAGTCGTTGCGGTGCCGATGGAGGCGGGGGCCTGATAAGTCGCGGATTGACCCGACGAGGTTAAACCACCGCAACCGGTGGATGACCAAGCGATAGCCGGTAACGGACTAGGATACGGCGTACCGTCCGGTTGCGTGACGGAAACCACGAAACCCTGAGATCCGTTCAGGGGGACAGACGCGGACGTTGGGTTTAGTGTTAAAGAGGGAGGAGGCATTGCCGTTACGCTTACGGTCGCGGGCGTTGAAGTACCATTGGAATTCGTCGCTATGGCGGTAAACGTGTAGGTTCGCGCTGTCCCCAAATTGACTTGGACCGCACAGAATCCAAAATTGTTGCTGCACGAGCCATCGCCGGACATATCGACCTGAATGCCGCCGCTGGAATCGGTTCCGGAGGCTTGCACCGTGATCATCTGTCCAATAAGGTAAGGCGCGGAACCGGCGACCGAAATCGTGGCTGTGGGGAGACCAGGCAATGTACAGGCGGCTCCGCATTGAGCGAGAACAGTCGAATTCGATGTTCCGCTGGTGCTGCCTGGGCACGCGCAGGAACTGGTCTGCAACATATGCGGTGTGGCACCGGAACAATCGACATGGCCGTTGGCGTAATCTCCGGCCAATCCGCAGCCTTTGGCCACATTTGTCCAACCGCTGCAACTGGAATTACAACTAGACCAATCTGTCGAGCCATCGGTCTGCTTTTGACATTGCTGATATTCCCAGGGAGCGCAAGTCCCCGACCCGCATTGGGTTAGATCTCCGACCGTACAAACATTTGGTTTTATACATTTACCAGTACCGTCATCTTGTTGCCCTGCTGGGCAAGTGCAGGAACAATCCGGCGTGCAACCCTGTGGCGTACAGGAAGGCCCGTAGGGGGCCCAGTCGTTTATCGCGGAAGTGCAGGTTAGACTGGCCGGGCCGACTTTTCCGCCGGTGCATTTGCAGTAGGCCGTATTTTGGGCGATATCGGTAACGACTTTGGTTACAGGCGGGGGACAGCCGCAAACATTATTCGTGCAAAACTGTCCTCCCCCACAGGTCTGAGCTCCCGTATGTGCGCAATCATCTGGGATGCAGTTCCCATTCGCATCGAATGTCTGACCCGCCGGGCAATTGCAGGAACAGCCCGGTGTGCATCCCGCGGGGGTACATGCAGGACCATAAGGGCCCGAACCGTCATTGGCGGATGTGCAGGTCAGGAACGCCGGGGCGACTTGGCCCGGGGGGCATCCACAAAATGCCGCATTATGGTCGGGATTGTTAACTACCGTCGTCACTGGGCTTGGGCAACCGGTGGTTGGACAATTCGAATCCGGTGGCGTCACGGCGTTGCACTGTAGGCTGCAATCAATGACGCCTTGATTCTTTTGTCCGCAGGCATTGGGATTTGAGAAACAAATTTTGCCATAGTTACGCGGATTCGAAGGTGGGTTTGCCGAACAGGTTCCGTCACATTGCGTTGTTCCGGTATTGGTGTCACCACAGGAATTCGGAAGTGAGTTGCAGGTCTGGCCGTTATTCGCCGAGCATGTATGACCCGCACATTTCAGATTATTGCAGTTGAAGCAGTCCCAATCTCCAGTAGTCGATGTTCCGTCTGGACAAGTGCCGGGGCAATTCCCGTTTCCGACACTTCCTTGCCCGCCGATGCAACCGCAGTATCCGGGATCGGATGTATTACACAGATGCCCGGCACAATTCACATTACATTGAAAACAATCCCAGTTGCCCACTTGCTGCGTGCCGTCCGGGCAACCCCCATAACAATTCCCATTGCCCACGCTTCCGCTGCCACCTATGCAGGCGCAGTAGCCGGGGTCGGATGTATCACAGGTGTCAGCCTGGACTCTATTAGGGATTATTAGAACGGCGACGACGATTACGATCCCAACTATCCAGAGGAAACGTTTCATTGCAGATCTCCCGAATGCTCGGGCCGCTTGGTAAAAAATTCTTGATCTTGATCGGAGAGGAGCTGCATCAATTGTTGGTAATCCGGGTCGCTCGGGACCATCTTGACATCCTTGGATCCGGAACGCTTCATGGTTTGATATTGGATCAAATTTCGGCGCGCTGCGGCGGCATCGCCGCCAAATCTGGCCAGAAAAGAAAAGTACTGAGTGTTCCCCAAATCGCCATAGGGGACCCAAGCGTACGCAAGTTCTTGTCCCCACACATTGATACCAAGGCCAGTCGTCAGCCCGGCCATCGCGTCCAACCCTTTTGTAGTGTCGGTGCGATATCCGGCGCGCAGTGCAATCATCTCGATCGGTTTCCACTCGACGCCGAGGTGTCCGCTGGCTAGTCCCGTTTTCGGATAATCGCCTTGCAAGGAGATGAGCAGCGAATTGAAAAGTTGATATGCAGCGCCAACTTTCGCCGCGAGAGGCAACGTCCCTCCGTCGCTCAGGAAGGTCAGCTTCGTGCCCATGTTTGTTCCGCCTACGGAAAGACGGAGTTTATCGGTGGCTTTGTAGAGAGCGCCGATGTCTCCCGCCCAGGCGCGAGCTGATACGCCTGCGATGGCGGCATCGATGACTTTGGCGGTGGCGCCAATTCCCAGACGTTCGCCGAGACGCTGGCCATAAGCGATGGAATAGGCCGCAAAATGAGTGGAGTATTGGCCGACAGTCATGCCCGTGGTGTCTGTCTGAGTGATATCGCCCGAGCCAAGATATTGAGCGGAGATACCGACAGTGCTTCCTTGGTGAATGGGATGAACCAAGCTCATGTATTCGTAATGGATGGATTCCAAATAGGAGAGATGCTGGCCAGCCAATTCCGTCGTATTCACGAAACCCAAGCCGCCGGGGTTGGAGGTCATCGCGTAAGCATCGTCGGCGAGAGCCGCATACGCATCACCCAGGGCTGCCGGACGTCCGCCGACGGGAATGTCCAGAAAGCTGGCCGCTTCCGTTCCCGCACCCGCATGGACGGGTGGAATGCAGAACCCGAAGAGCCCAATCGAGATAACCGCGATAGCTCCGGTGGTTTTCACACTATCAGTTTGCGTCTGTTAGATGACATGAAAATGAACGGGGTGTTACAGGAAGGTTAAATGTTGCAAAGGGTCCTAGGACCTACAGTGGCTCAGAAGTCCCTCATGAAAAGCTAAAATGAAATCAAATTATGGATAAGGCCGAAATTGCCGTCATTCTCGATGACATCGCCGCGATGCTGGAGCTCAAAGGCGAGAACCCTTTTCGCGTTCGAGCCTATCAAAACGGCGCGCGCGCGCTTTTGGCGTCTTCCGAGGATTTAGGCGCGCTGGTCCAGGAAGGGCGCTTAACCGATATCAAAGGAATCGGTAAAGGCCTGGCGGAAAATATCACTTCCCTTGTCCAGACCGGTAAGCTGCCTTTTTATGACGAGTTGCGTAAGTCACTTCATCCGGGTTTGCTGGAACTGGTCAGGCTGCAAGGCGTCGGGCCCAAAAAAGCCGTTGTGCTCTACGAAAAACTTGGCATCAAAGATATTCCGACTCTTAAGAAAGCCGCCGAAGAAGGCAAGATCGCCAAACTGAAAGGTTTCGGTGAAACCACACAGGCCAATATCCTCAAGGGCATCGAATTTCACTCGCAGCATGCGTCCGAGCATCTCTTGGATGATGCGCAGGAATCTGCGGGCTTCGTACTGGGGGAACTCAAGAAACTGCGCGGAGTGAAACGGTCATCGGTATGCGGAAGTCTCCGGCGTCACAAGGAAATTGTCCGTGATGTCGATATTCTGATCTCGAGCGATAACGCGAAACCCATTATGGAGAAGTTCGTCGGATTGCCTGGCGTTACGCGCGTCTTGGGGCAGGGGGAAACAAAATCAAGCGTTCTTTTCCACAACGGCGTTCAGGTGGATTTGCGAGTTGTAACCGATGAACAGTTCCCGTTTGCTCTGCATTATTTTACCGGCAGCAAGGAACATAACATCGTCATGCGGCAACGGGCGCAGGCGCATGGATATAAATTGAATGAGTATGGCCTTCTCAAAGGCACGACGGCAACGAAATGCAAAGATGAAGCGCAGCTCTTCGAGAAGCTGGGGTTAACCTATATTCCGCCGGAACTGCGGGAAGACCGTGGAGAATTTGAGGCCGCGGAAAAGAAAAAACTTCCGACGTTAATCGAGACAAAGGATCTTCGCGGTGTCTTTCACGTGCACAGCACCTGGAGTGACGGGACGGTGGAACTGGAAGGGATGATTCAGGAAGCGCAGGACATGGGGTTTGAATATGTTGGAATTTCCGACCACTCACAGCTCGCGGCCTATGCGCATGGCCTGCAGCCGGACCGTGTGCGCCAGCAGGGCAAAGTGATTGAGAAGCTTCGCAAGCAGTTCAAGATTCATATATTCTGGGGGACCGAATGCGACGTTCTCATGGACGGCGCTATGGATTATTCCGACGATATTCTTAAGAACTACGATTTTGTGATCGCGTCGGTGCATTCCGGATTTAAGCTGCCGGAGGCGGAGATGACCGCGCGGATTCAGAAGGCGCTGCAAAACAAGTACGTGACGATATTGGGGCATGTGACCGGCCGGCTTTTATTGCGGCGGCAAGGGTATGCGCTTCGGCTGGACGAAGTGTTAAAGACCGCGGCGCAGGAAGAGGTAGCGGTCGAAATCAATTCGCTCGCCGACCGTCTCGAATTGGATTGGCGGGATATCCCACGCGCAAAATCCTTCGGCTGCCGGTTTATGATCGACCCGGACGCTCACTCGCGCGGGGATCTGCACGGATTCTCGCGTGGGATCGGTATCGCTCGAAAAGGTTGGCTGACCCGGGATGATGTGGTCAATACGCTGCCCTTGGAATCCATGGTGCGTTGGTTGAAAGCCCGGCGATAGTGTGACGTGGACGGTCGGTCTTTTCCTTGTCATCGTCGTCTTAACCGGCCTGCTCCTAATCCCCAACGCGCTCTACGCATTTCGGCGCTTCATGGTCGAACGCAACGTGGTTTGGCTGACGGTTTACTTTATGTTTCTGGCGATTCTCGGTTTCCTTCTGGTGCATGTCTCCCATCGCACGGTCGAGATCGTGCTGCAGGCCAGGGAATTTATGGCGCAACCGGATTCTGGATGACAAAAAATCAATTGAAACTTCGCGAGATCGTCGATCCTCGTATCGTTTCGGCGATGCAGAAAGTCGATCGCGCCAAATTTGTACCTGACGATGTTCGCGACGCATCCTATGAAGATCGGGCCTTGCCGATCGGTTATGGGCAAACGATTTCGCAGCCGTATATTGTCGCGCTCATGAGCCGGCTTTTGGAATTGAATGGATACGAGCGCGTGCTCGAAATCGGCACCGGCTCCGGCTATCAGGCGGCGGTTCTGGCTGAACTGGTCAATGAAGTTTATACCGTCGAAATTGTGCCGGAACTAGCGTCGCGCGCCGAACAGATTTTGAAAAGCCTGGGCTATTCCCGGATTCATAGTCGACAGGGAAACGGAGCAGCCGGCTGGCCTGAAGCGGCGCCCTTTGACGCGGTCATCGTCACCTGTGCCCCTGAACATGTTCCCGTTGCCCTATGGGATCAACTCAAAGAAGGGGGAAAACTGGTGATTCCCGTCGGCCCCGGGTCTCGGGAGCAGACATTGGTTCTCTTTCAGAAGGTGGATGGAGCCATGGTTCGTCATCCGATCATCCCCGTTTCCTTCGTCCCCATGACTGGAGAAATCGCATGAGTAAAAACAATCAAGAGCACTTCATTCAAAAACTTCTTCCGCTCCTGCGCAAACAATGGCCGAAGACACTTTGCGAGGTCAACCATCGGAATGCTCTGGAACTGATGGTGGGGGTGATCTTGTCGGCGCAATCAACGGACAAGACCGTCAATGAACTCACCCCGGCTCTGTTTAAGAAATTCCCGACGGCGGAAGCCTTCGCGAAGGCAAGCCCCTTGGCGATCGAGAAGATGGTGATGCGTTCCGGATTCTTTCGCGCCAAGACCAAAAGCATCTTAGGCGCGTGCCGGATGCTGGTCGCAAAATTTGGCGGCCGAGTCCCCAAAACGATGGACGAGCTTTTGGAGCTGCCGGGCATCGGTCGCAAAAGCGCCAATGTCATCCTGGGCGCGATTTATGGAATTGCGTCGGGGATAGTCGTCGATACCCATATGATTCGGCTGAGCGGAAGATTCCAGCTAACCAAGTTCGTCGAGCCGGAAAAGATTGAGAAGGACTTATGTGCGATTGTGCCGCAGAAGGAATGGGTCTTTTTCTCGCAAGCCATGGTGCTTCATGGCCGCTACATCTGCATCGCGAGGAGGCCGCGCTGCTGGGAATGCCACTTGATCAAGATCTGCCCTTACCCAGATAAAATCATGGAGCCGAAAGAAGTCGATCAAGCTAGTGCGCCACGAAAGACGATTACTGGAATCCCGATACAAATCCGGACGGCAGGAAGGTAAGGTCCACGGCAACAATAACCTGTGCTATGAGCTAGGAGCTATCCGCTATGTGCTATGGGTGTTGCCGTGGCCCTTACCGCTTTTCCTAGCGCGTCGTTTGCTGAAGTGCGACCGGTTGTTTGTCGAGAAGGTCAAGAACGTCTTTGACTGGGTGCAGAATGCCTGTAAAGGTTGGAGTATCTTTTATCGTGTAAGAGCTTGCCCGAGTTTCACGTAGGTCCATCATGAGATCCAGAAAGTCCTTGGGTTCGTCGCTTTCAAAGGCGAGAACAAAATCCTGATCGTCTAGGCCGAAGGAGTAGGTTGTATTGATCTTGACGGATTGGTACTTGTGGCCCGTCGCGATGTGTTCTTTCATGGCTTCGCCTCGGGCGCGTTCGCTTAGCGCGTACCAGGGCCGACTTTTGATAAACGGGTAAACAAAATTGTATTTGCATTGACCGGGGACAATCTGGAGCCGGCTGCCGTGTCCATCCGGATCTTCTTTCTGGTGCTCTTCGACGTAAATCGACCGCCGCGTCATCGAGAGATAGGAGTACGGGATAGTGAGATATTTTCCAAGGCCCGTATTCATCAATTGGGCGGACATGTCTTGTAGTTCTTCGAGATGATAGCTGACGCGCCAGAGGAAAAAATCCGAATCGCCGCGAATGCCGAGAAGGCTGTAGGCGAGAATGATCATGCGGCCCTGAAACGCTTCGACAACACCCTGAAACTCTTCTTTGCCTCGACGGCGCTCAGGTTCCGGCAACCGCCGCCAGAGGGGATCCAACTTATAGATCGGAAAACTGACGTACTGTTGCTTGCCGGGGATTAATTCCATAGCCGTCATTATACAATACGAGCCAATGGACACTTTTGCGCAGTATATGGATCGTGCTCTTTATGGCCCTAACGGGTATTATTCGTCGGGGGCTGCCAGAAGCGGGAAGGCCGGAGATTATTTTACGGCGCCGGACGTCGGGAAGACCTTCGGCCTCTTGTTATCAGAAATCTTTCAGTCTTGGAAAGACAAATTACGCCTCGAGTCATTCGTTCTCGCCGAAGCCGGAGCGGGGGAGGGCCGGTTGGCGGCGGACATTCTCGCAAGCCGTCCCTTCACCTATCGCACCATCGAAAAAAGTGCGAGTCGCGTGGAAGTTCTAAAAAAACTTTCCGCAGTGGATGTTTACACCGACATCGGATCGATGCCGCCCATGGAGGGAGTCCTTTTCGGAAACGAGTTGATCGATGCATTTCCCGTGCATCGGGTGAGGATGAAGGATGGGAAATTGGAGGAGGCATACGTAGGGGCCGATCTCATGCCGGCCCCTACAATTCATTGGGATTGTCCCTCAACCCCCCGTCTTGAATCCTATTTCGATCGTCTTGGCATTGCGCTTCCCAACGATTATGAGACGGAAGTGAATCTCGCCATGGCGGACTGGCTCCGGGAAGCCGGCCGTGCTCTGAAAAAGGGTCTGATTCTCTTCATCGATTATGGACGCCCCGCCCACGAGTATTATGCGCCGGAGAGAACCATGGGAACGCTGCGCGCTTTCTCCAAGCATCGCGTGAGCTCCAACATTTTGGATTCCGGAGCCGTCGATCTGACGGCGGACGTCGACTTTACGAGTCTGGCCTTAGACGCTCGCGGGGCGGGATTCGTCCCTCTGGCCTTCATGGAAATGGGAACGTTTTTAACGTCCGCCGTCTCATTGGCCCCCACGCTATCCTATCGTCCTCTGGCTTTACGCTATCTACTGCATCCCGACGGATTAGGCGCTGCCTTTCACGTTTTAATTTTGGGTAAAAATATTGAACCCGCTGACTGGGTGTTCGAGCACAATCGCCTGCGGCGTCTCGGATTACCCATATGATCTCCGTCGACGCACTGCTGTTTGATCTGGATGGAACACTCATCGATTCCAAATTGGATCTGGCGCACTCTGTGCAATATCTTCAGAAAATGTACGGGACTCCGACGAGTACTGAAAAACAAGTCGCCGCATTTGTCGGGGACGGCGTTGGAAAGCTGGTTCAGCGTGCTCTTCCTGAACTTGCCGCTCATGACCTGGACGTCGCCGTCGGGCATTTTAAGCAGTTCTATCGAAAACATTGCGTTGAACACACCCACATTTACCCCGGCGTCGTGGCGACTCTCAAACATTTCCGTCACAAAAAAATGGCGGTCGTGACCAATAAGCCCGTTCGTATTTCCGGATATATTCTGGACCACCTAAAGCTCAGTCCGTTCTTTCAAATACTCATTGGCGGAGACTCTTTGCCGAACAAGAAGCCTCATCCCGAACCGGTCTTAAGCGCACTCGCAACGTTGCGTATTCTCAACCCGAAGAGAGTTGTCATGGTTGGGGATGGACCGAATGATATCCTTTCCGGGCGTTCCGCTGGCACGCACACCTGCGGGATATTTTCGAATATCGGAGACGCCAGAAAACTAACGAATTCTAGACCGGATTATGAAATCAAGCACCTGTCGGAATTGATGCGGATTTTCAACTAGTTCAGCGTTAATGGATGTAACCTCACAAAACCCTCACGGACCGCGTCACAGGAAACTCACAGGATTCTCAAACGCTTCTAGAATTCAAGTCGATTCTTCGTTACAGAAATTTTACTTTCCTTTGATCATGGCCCCTTATATAAGGGAACGTGCAAAAACAACTTTGTCTTTGCCTTGCACTCCTGCTCCTCCTCTCCAGCGCGAATTTGAGTTACGCGTCATTCGAAGAATTGCCGACGGGCGGTCGTCAGGCCGGACTGGGCAACGCCTTTACGGCGATCGCCGACGATGTGTATTCGGCGTACTACAATCCTGCCGGCTTAGCTCAACTGCACCGTTCTGAATTCTCCGCCTATTACGCGAAGCTCTATTCCGGCCTCACCGACGGATCCTCGATTGATCGATCCTATATCGCCTATGGCCATCCCACAGAAACACACGGGACATTCGGCGCCAGCTATCTTGATCTCTCGCTCGCCGGTCTGTATTCGGAAAATACATTCGCTCTGCACTACGCCAACTCGATTCGTGAGCGCTGGAATCTAGGCGGCAGCCTCAAGCTGTTGAGGAAATCCTTCGGCTCGGACACATACACCGGAAACGCCATCAACTCTGATACAGGCGCTTCCCTGGGCGCTCCCGATCCGCTCTTCGCCAAAAACGGATCATCAAAATCGGCGGTCAGCTTTGATCTGGGAACGCAATATCGCATCTCCCGAATTTACGGTGTTGGTCTGGCGATTTTAAATATCAATAGTCCCAACATGGCGCTATCGCCCGGTGATACGGATCAGGTGGCTGCCGTCTATAAAGCCGGCCTGGCGCGACGTACAAAGACTTCCGCCATCGATGCTGAGATATCGATGCGTAAGTTCACCAGCGAAGAATATCGATTTAACATAGGAGCCGAGCGCTGGATCAAAGACAATATCGCCATGCGCGGCGGCCTCGGGTTTGGGGATCGGCAATATCAAATGACCTCGATTGGATTTTCTTATCGCTGGGAAGCGATTCAGGTCGATTACGCGTTGATCTATCCACTCACCGGAATCAAAGGTACTTTCGGGACGAACCAGTTGTCCATGACGTTCCGGTTCGGAAGGAAGAAATAGTATGGAAAAGACAACGAATTTACAACGTTGTTACAGGGGCGTGATCCAGGCTTTACAGACTCGCCCTACACTAAATAAGGGAAAAACCATGAAGTGGATCATTTTCCTCGGGCTATTTTCCATGCTGAGCGTGAGCTTGGCCCCGCATGCGTACGCCTGGAGTTGGGACGAAGATGAGTCCGGAGCCAAGGATGATTTAGATATCCAGCTTGAAGGGTATCGCAAGCGCATCGAACAGGGAATTTCCATGCAGGAACGAGTGGTTCTGCTCGATCGCTTGATTAAGCTTTACAAGGTCCGTGGTCGCGATGCGCGCGCCCTGGAAGAAGAACGCTCGCAGGTCGTCTCCGATGAGCAGGCCGTACAGGATGTGAGCGCGGCTTCCCGACAGAAATCCCAAGCCCTCTTTCAGCAGGCCTTTGAACAGGTTCGCCAGGGGAATTTCTCACAGGCTCACGATTCCTTTATGGAGGCCGAGCGCCTAAATTCTTCGGACAAAATGATTTCGGAATTGCGGCTGAAAATGGATTCCATCATTGCCATTCTTCCTCAAGCCCCCGCGGCGGAGTCCGCCACAGGTGATCTTATTCGAAAAGGGGTTTTGCAATTCTTGCAGAATGAACCGTCCAAATCCCTCAATTTCCTTTTGTATGCCGAGCAGAAAGACGGCAACGACAAATCCATCCCGGCTCTGGTGGATCTCGTCAAGCGGTCCTTCCCGAATGAGACGTCGGAAATTTTGGATGCTCGTTTAAACTTGATCGATCAAAAGCTGCAGAAAGCTTTGGAGAAAATCTATTCCGGCGAGTACCTCGTGGCGGCCAAGGAATGTCAGGAAGTTCTGGATCTGGAGCCGGACAATGCGCTCGCGCTCACGCGACTGGGATCGGTGTATTACGCGATGGGCCAGGTTAAACAGGCGCGCGAATATTGGAAGCAGGCGCTTCAGCAAGATCCGAAGAATGATGTGCTGAAAAGCTTCCTCACCCAGACCTCAACAGAGGCTGATCGAGCGCCGTCTCAAGCTTTGACCTATAAGGTATTGAAGGGCGACACGCTCATGACGATCGCCGAAAAAATCTATCGAGATCGCACTCTTTGGAAAAAACTCTATGAGGCCAATAAAGCCTATATGAAGAACCCCTATGAGCTTAACGTTGGGCAAGTGCTCGTGCTGCCGCCCGGAGGAGCCACCCCGTGAAATCCGCTCGCGGATTTCTTTTAATTCTGGCCGCTCTCTTTATCGCAGCGGCTCCCGGCTTTTCAGCTTATGAGCAGGAGCAGCTCGATATGGAAACGCAGCTGCAGCAGAAGATTGACGGGGTGCTTTCCAAGACGCTGCCGCCGAACAGCTACTTAATCACGGTCAAAGTGGAGATGGTGAGCGGCAATCGCCCGGCGGCCCGTCGAACTACCGCCCGCCGAGGGCCGCAGCGCAATCTATTGCAGAATCAGTACGTTTTGCCCGGAGTGCCGCAGAAGAAAGAATTCATCCCAGCTCCTGACATGAATACCGAAACCACGGAAGAGGCGCTTTCACCCGAAGCGCTTGTGAAGCGTATTCTCATCACCATTTTAGTTTCTCCGGACGTGACCGAAGATCAGATTCGCAGCATCCGTGACGTCTTGAGCACCACCATCGCCTTTGACCCCTTGCGCGGGGATGAAATGGACATCCAGAATTCTCCGCTGCTTAAATCATCCGCGGCGCCGTCGGGACCGACATCCGCCACGGTGACATCCGTCGGAGACGGCCGCAGCGGTCGTTCAAGCGGAGGGTTCGGATCGTTTACGGACCGGACGAACGCTCCCATGTTGGTTCTCATCGGGGCTTTCAGCATGGCCTTCATGTTCTTTGTGGCGTTCTTGTTCGGCCCCGTGCGAGCTTTCTTAAATCGTTTATTAGCCGTCTTGCCGCGCATCGGTGAACAAGCCGCCTATACGGTCTCTAACGCTCCGTCCAAGCCGGCTTCTCCAGGGTCTTCGTCGGGTGGCGGCACGTATATGTATGGGTCCAACGGCAATGGGCATTCTTCCGGCGAAGAAGAGTCCACTCGTCCATTCCGATTTATTCGTGAAGATCAGCTGAATAAGCTTCCAATTCTCTTCCGAAGCATGACTCCCGCGCAGTGCGCGCTAGTCTTGGCCTATCTCCCGGCGGAATGGGCCAGTAAAGTTCTCGGCACTCTGGATCCTGAAGTCCAGACGACCATTATGGGGGAACTGAGCCAGGCGCGCGAAGTCCCTCCGGAAGTGGTCAACGAAATAGAGAACCAGATTAAATCGAAACTTCCTTATTTGGTCGGCGGCGTGGAGTGGATCCAATCGGTATATCAGCTGACGCAGCCTCAGACGCAAAGGGCCCTTCTGGGAACGCTTAATCAGCAATCGCCGGAACTGGCACAGTCGCTTCGCCAGAAAACATTTTTTCTCGAAGATTTGAATATTGTGAGTGCTGGGGCTCTGCGGATGATTGTGCAGGAAACGGGCTATCCGGTCTGCGCTCAGGCGCTGCGCGATGAAAGACCTGAGAATCGAGACGCCATGCTTAGAAAACTGCCCGTGGCCATGCGCGAAATTCTCCAACAGGAGCTCGATTTGGCGTCCGACGACAAACGTTCCATGATTGAAGCCAAAGTCAGGCTGCTTGAGGTCGGACGGCGCCTTTTGGCCGACGGCCGCATCGCATTGCCTGAGGTCCAAGCGCGGTGAGGAATTAAGCCATGGATTGGATGACGCCCGTTGGGTATTTAATCGGTTTAGGAACGGTGGGTTATGTTCTTGTGCAAGGCAATTCCGTCGGGTTGATCCTGAATACTCACGCCATCCTCTTGGTGTTTGGCGGCACTCTCGGAGCCACGCTCATTAGCTATCCGAGCTCGGTCATTTATCAAGCCTCGAGGGCCGTTCGTGTCTTCCTCTTCCCGGGAGCGCGACCTGACACCACGGCGGTCGTCCGAACGATCGTGCGACTGGCGGACAAAGCCCGGCGGCAAGGGCTTGATTCCCTTGAAGAAGACCTCCCGCAGATCACGATTCCCTTCCTGGTTCATGGTCTTCGGCTGATCCTCGATGGCGTGCCGGCCGAGATTGTACGCAACAACCTTATTAAGGAAATACGCTTTGCACGGGATCGCCATGCGCAGGTCTCCAATGTGTTTCGCAGCGCGGCGGCCTATTCGCCGATTTTCGGTCTTCTGGGCACTCTCGTCGGTGTTGTGCAGGTTCTCATGACCTTGACCGATCCGAAAACAATCGGAGCCTCGATGGCGATTGCGATGACCGCCACCTTCTATGGCATCTTCAGCGCGAATTTCCTTTTCCTGCCGATCGCCGGAAAACTAAACGTTTATTCCCAGGAAGAAGTCTTTCTGGAAGAGCTCATCATCGAGGGTATTCAATGCCTTCAATTGAATGAAGTCCCGGCCTTGACTCTGCGCAAGCTCCAATCGTTCGCCGACGCGCATAAGCAAGATCAGCTCCAGAATCTGTCGGGCTCCGCGCCGACCGAACGGCGGGCGGCATGATCGAGAAACTGGCTCCGGTGTTTGTCGAGCGGCGCAACCAATATATTTGGTTGACGATCTATTCCGATCTCATCACTAATCTGTTTCTTTTGTTTCTCAGCCTCTACGCGCTCTCCTACTTTGGGCCAGATGCGATTCCCGAGGCCATGGCCTCGATGAAAAATCGCATGGAATATTCGCGGAAAGCGGCTCCCTGGTATGAAGACATCACGCGGAATTTGAAATTGGTATCCAATGAAAACGCTCCAGTGATCGCCCGCGAAGACCGGCTTCAGATGGCCTTGCCGGATGACGTTCTCTTCGCTGCCGGCGCCGGCGAGCTCAAAGATCAGGATCAATTTGTGCTACACGCCATCGCCCAGGCAATTAAGCGCGTTCCTTACACTGTATTGATTGAAGGCCATACCGATAACGAGCCGCTTCGGCCGGGCAGCCGTTACGCGACCAATTGGGAGCTTTCATTAGCCCGGGCGATGTCTGTCGTGAATTACCTTGTGCAATACGAAGGGATATCGCCGGAGCGTCTGGGCGTGGCGGCCTTCGGAGAGTATCATCCACATTTTCCTAACGACACGCCGATTCACCGGGCGGCCAATCGGCGCATCGAGATCAGTATTCTGCGTTATGAGTGAATTCGACCAGGAGCCGGACGAATTTTCTGTCCACGAAGAGCGCGAAGATCTGACTCAGCTCTGGGTCATTTCCTACAGCGACTTCATGACAATCCTGATGATCTTCTTTCTCATGCTTTTCGCCCATCGTGTGTGGGAGAAAAAAGTCTCCTGGGAAGAACGCCGCGTGCAGCAACTGCGCGCCGCGCAGGAAGCGCAAAGTGGGATGGTCCAGCGCTTGAGTAAATTGGCTTCCGTCGACGTTCAGGCCGAACGCATCGATATCCAGCTTCCGGACGCTCTCCTTTTCGGGTCCGGCCACGCGGACCTTCAAGAGTCCGCCAAAACGCTGCTGGCGAAGCTTGGGCCTGAACTGAACCATTTTAACGGCGATATCGTGGTTGAAGGACATACGGACGATCTGCCTCTGAGCGCTCACTCTCCTTATAAGTCAAACTGGGAGCTGTCGGTCGCGCGCGCTTTTAGCGTGATCACCTATCTCACGGCACAGGGCGCCGATCCGACTAAAATCTCGGCCCGCGGCTATGGTCCCTATCGGCCCCGCGTCCCCAATCTTTCAGCCGAAAATCGCGAGATGAACCGCCGGATCGAAATTGTTCTTCTCAATCAAAGGAAGACATAGCCGTGCGTAATCGTTGGTTCCTCATCATCCTGGCCATCGTGGTGATCCCTGTGACGATGACCTGCGTCAAGATCGTGCAGTACGCCCGCGAGTCGAAAGAGCAGGTGTACGATCTTCACAGGCACATCGTGAACGCTCTTTCCTTAAATACAACAACCTATTTCCAGCAGCTGAACATGCGGCTGGCCTTCGCCCCGCTTCTGGCGCGTACGCGGGAGTGGGGAGAACAGGTCGGAATTCTCAATAACGCGCTATTGTCCAACAGCGACTTCGCCTGCGTCGCGCTGGTCGGTCCCGATGGCAAGGAATTGGCCAAGGCATTTGACTCCAAACTTCATTATCTCGTGGCGCCCTTGGACTTATCGCAAAATGCGCTTTTTAAGAAGGTGTCTCCCGACCGCCACGCCGATACCGGGGCGGTGTATGTCAAAGATGGGGTGTCCTTTTTCGACATTCTCTATCCTCTCGAAAACGGCGAATGGATGTATGTGACGATCCGCTGGGAGCAATTGAAGAAAATTCTTTTTGATCAGCAAGTTGGCCGGCGGGGATTTATTTGGCTGATCGATGAAACCGGCACCGTCGCCGGCGATTCGCGGGAAGAGCGCACAGGCCAATCGGTCTTGAGCCATTGGCCATTTTTTCAAGAGCGGCTGGACAACCGGGAATCCTGGCTGGGCGAATTTGATGATCCGAATGGCCTGCCGAGTGTCGGAGCGGGGCAATGGATCCCAAGCGCGGGTTGGTTTGTCATGTCCGCCCAACCTCAGGCGGAAGCCTATGCCAAAATGTCCAGGTTAAAATGGCAGGCCTACTTCTGGGTCGTAGTGAGCATCATCGGCATTGGAATTTTTGGTTATTTCTGGCTCCGGCACATCAGCGGGCCGATTACAAAACTGGCAGGCGGCGTCGTGAATGTGACCAAGCGCAAATTTGATGTCAAAGTCCCGGAGGATTTCGGCTTGGAAGAATTTCGTGCCCTGGGACGAGCTTTCAACCAGATGACGCAAGAGCTGCAGGTTTACAACGACATGCAGGTCGAAAAAATCGTCGACGAGAAGACCAAGATCGAAGCCATGCTCTACTCGATTCAAGATGGCATCATCATGACCAACGATAAAAGCGATTTACTTTTTGCTAACGAACCGGCCCGTCAATGGGCAATGGATGTGGCGGGTAGGGGAAAGGACGCTTTTGAGAAGTCTTGGCAATCCTTGCAGGAATATCCGCCATGGATGGATCTTTTGGATCCCGTGCTCAAAAATGAGAAACCGAGCGCTTCTCAGGAATTCGAATTTCCGGTGAAAGGTCGAGCCCGTTGGGCGCGCGTCTTGGCGCAGCAGGTCCTCACCGATGAGGGGCGACGAATTGGGATGATGATCGTCATCCATGATGTGACCCAGGACAAAGAGCTCGATAAAATGAAGGAAGATTTCTTTAACGGCATTACGCACGATCTGAGAACACCCTTGGCCGCGACAATCGGTTATCTGGGATTAAGCGAAATCGAAGTGCCGGAAGAAAATAAGGAATTGGGAACGTTGGTCGGGTCAGCCAAACAGTCTGCCAAGCGCGCGTTAAGCCTGGTCGAAACCATTTTGAGCCTTGCGCGCCTGCAGGCGGGGAAACTGGCCATTAATCCCGTACCGATTCACGTCAAGCCGATGGTCAATAAAATCGCTGGAGACTTGCACTTCCAGGCAATGGCCAAGAAGCTTACGCTCACCGCCGAATGCGACGACGCGTCTTTATGGGTGAAAGCAGACCAGGGGCTCATGGAACGCGTGATCGAAAACATCACCGGAAACGCCATCAAGTACACGATGGAAAAAGGGTGGGTGAAAATCTACGCTAAGGCGGTTCCAGAGGGTATCGAGATTGGTGTTCAGGATAACGGCCGTGGAATTCCGCAGGAAGCGCTCAAAAAACTCTTCGGCAAGTTTGAGCAGGTGAAAGCCGAAGACAAAGCCGTCGGATTCGGTATTGGGTTATCATTCAGTAAGGGGATCGTTGAAGCTCACGGGTCAACGATTAATGTAGATTCCGAAGTGGGTAAAGGCAGTAAGTTCTACTTCGTTCTGGAAAAAGCCGCCGCGCCATCCGCGACGGCTAAAGCCGCTTAAACCCCGCATCAGCTCTCTATAATTTCCGCTTGAATTTGCAATTCATCTGACGTATAATTTATTTAAGACTATACGTCAAGGAGATCGACATGCAGACCAAACTGACCCTTCGTCTCGATTCCGCGCTGATCGCCTATGCCAAACAGCAGGCGGCCAAGCGCGGAAAGTCTCTTTCGCAGATGCTTGCTGATTATGTCATGGGTTTGAAGAATCGCCGTATTCAGAAGACCTTGCCTGTCACTCCTTTGGTCGCTTCCATGCGCGGGATTCTGAAGGGCCGCTGGCGCGACCCCGGCAAAGCCTGGCGCCGGCATCTTGAAGAGAAGTATCAATGAAAGTGCTCATCGACACCAATGTGATTCTGGATTGGTGGCTGGATCGCAGACCTTTTGCGCAGGACGCGCAAATCATCCTTTCGGCGGCGGAATCCGGGGACCTGGAAGGCAGTTTGTGTGCGACATCGGTGACCACGCTGCACTACCTGGCTGCTAAATCTACCGGCTCCGCGCAGGGCCGTAAAGTTATTGAAACGCTTTTGAAATTCTTGGAAATAGCTCCCGTTCATCGAGCGGTTCTGACGCAGGCGCTGGAGAGTCCGATGGCCGATTATGAAGATGCCGTTTTAGCGTTTGCGGCGAAAGAATCGGGAGCCGATGCTATCGTCACGCGGGATAAACATGGATTTAGCCGGTCGCCTGTCCAGATCCTGACCTGTTCGGAGCTTGTCCGCCTTTTGGAAGAAGACGCTTAAGATCCGCTCCAATCTCGTTTTATCGGTTTATTCGCTAATGCTGGAGGCCATCGCGACGATGGTTGTGGATTTTGGATTTAAGGTTTCAGGAGACAAGTCCTTATAATCCGGCGTTTTTGGAACAACATCAATCGGCGCAGGATGGAAAGGCGACGACGTTAATGGGACTCGGTCATTGGCTGACACTTCATTGGCTCGGTCGATTGGCGTGGATGCGTAGATCCCTTTAATCGGTTTGTCTTGAATGCAGCCATCCGATGCAAAGACGATTCCAGATGACGCTGTCATCAAGACGCCCAATGTGACCGTTAGAAATGTTCTATTCATAGTCGTATCCTCTGACTATAGCTTACGCCTATCGTGTTACAGCAGAATGGCGCGAATGTTAAATTCGGGCAAATTCTCTATTACAGGAAGGTAAATTCCTGCCTAAAGTGCCGTTTTAGGCGAATTGCGCGACGGGGGCATGGTTCTCGACTTTGGTCGGCAGGCCGATCTTATCGAGGAGTTTGAGGAAGGGGTCTGGATCGAGTTCTTCGACGTTCACCATCGTTTTGGGATTCCAGATGCCTTTGGCTAGGAGGATCGCCGCGGCGACGGCTGGAACGCCGGCCGTGTACGAGATGGCTTGGGCTTCAACTTCCTTGTAGCACGCCGCGTGGTCACAGACGTTATAGATAAAGATTTCTTTATCTCTTCCGTTCTGTTTACCTTTAATCAAATTGCCAATGCAGGTGTACCCAGTGTAATTTTTGGCCAAAGACGCAGGGTCTGGCAAAACTGCCTTTAAGACCTTCAAGGGGACGACTTCCACGCCTTCGGCCGTCGTTACGGGAATCTCCGATAGCATTCCGAGATTTTTTAGGACATTAAAGACATTGATGTAATGATCCCCAAAGCCCATCCAAAAACGAATGCTGTTGGCCTCGATATTTTTCGATAGAGAATGTAGCTCATCGTGACCGGTTAGGTAGACAGTTTGGCGTCCGGCGGTGGGGAAATCGTAGGTCAACTTTTCGGAATGGACCGGTTTTTCAACCCACTTTTTATCGATCCAGGTCCATACTTTCTTGAATTCTCGGAAATTAATTTCCGGATCAAAATTGGTCGCAAAATATTTGCCGTGACGGCCGGCGTTTACGTCCATAATGTCGATCGTGTCGATAGAATCAAATTCGTGTTTGACGGCCCACGCCGCGTAGGCGTTCACGACTCCGGGATCAAATCCGGCTCCTAAAATCGCATTGATACCCTTTTTGGCGCAGCGCCCTTTTCGCTTCCATTCGTAATTGGCATACCAGGGCGGATCCTCGCACACTTTGGTCGGATCTTCGTGAATGGCGGTATCGATGTAATCGACGCCGGCACGAATGCAGGCTTCTAAAACAGACATGTTGATATAAGCGGTACCGAGATTTAGAACGATCGAGGTATTGGTGGATTTGATCAGTTTAATGAGGGAAGGGACATCCATAGCGTCGACTTGGCGCGAATAGAGCTTCTTGGTCTTGTCCTTGATTTTTCGTTTGCGGCGGATGCTATCAATAATTTTGTCGGCTTTTTCTTTCTTGCGGGAGGCGATACAAATATTTCCGAGCGCATCATTGTTTTGGGCGCATTTATGGGCGACGACGTGGGCAACGGCGCCGGCTCCAACAATCATGACGTTTGTTTTCATTCCATAGTCTCCATTGGCTCAGGATAAACTGCCCTTGTAATCGTCGTAGCCGAAGGACTTCACGATCTCGACTTTTCCATCCAGACGCCGCACCACAATCGCCGGCATCGGGACCCCGTTGAACCAGTTTTTCTTCACCATCGTGTACCCGGCGGCGTCCGCGAATGGAACAAGGCTACCGACCTGCAACTTTTCTGAAAAATAATATGTCCCAAAGACATCGCCGGCTAAACAAGTCCGACCCGCAATCATGTATCGATGCCCCTCTTTCGGAGCGGCCTCAATTTTAGCATCTGTGCGGTAAATCAATAAATCGAGCATATGTGTCTCGACGGCGGCGTCCACGATGGCGATATCCATTTGGTTGTGAACGATGTCCAAGACCTGCGTCACCAAGAATCCCGAGCGGGTGATTGCCGCCTCTCCCGGCTCGAGATAGACCTGCACATCAAATTGCTTTGAAAAGGCCGTGAGCTTCTCACAGAAGGCGTCCAGCGGATAGCCGTCCTTGGTGAAATAGATTCCGCCACCGAGCGAGACCCACTTCAGCTTTTTCAAGAGCGGCGCGTAATGGCTGGCAATGTGATCGAGGAGAACGCAAAATTTTTCGAAATTGTCATTTTCACAATTGCAGTGAAACATGACTCCGCTCAAAAGGCCGCTGACCTCCTCGATGTCCTTGGCATCTGTCGCGCCGAGACGGGAGCATTTGCGCGCTGGGTCCGCGAGATCAAAATCGGAATGGCTCACGCCTGGGTTGACGCGCAGGCCAATGGGGGTTCCTTTGACTTGCGGGTAATACCGCTTCAACTGCGAAATGGAATTGAAAATAATTTTAGTCGCGATAGGCACAACGCCTTTGATGTCTTCATCCGAGAAGACGACGCTGTAAGCGTGGACTTCTTTTCCGAACTTCTCATGGCCGAGTCGAGCTTCATAAAGGGAGCTCGACGTCGTTCCGTCCATGTATTGGCGCATAAGATCAAAAACCGACCAGGTTGAAAAGCATTTAAGCGCCAGAACCGATTTGGCGCCGGAATGGTCCCGAATGTACTTAATGGCTTCGAGATTCTTGAGCAGGCGCGACTCATCGATCAGATAATAGGGCGTTTTCAGCAACGCTCGATTTTCGTCGGCAAACTCCTGAATTGATTTCTCGGCGGTAATCAAGATGACGAATTATATCACGTTTGCTTTTTCTCGTCAGTAAAATACAATGCCGTTATGACTGAAACCACGGGTTTTAACGAAGAGCGCGCGAAAGCGTACGATGAACGAATTCGCCAGCATATCGCCGGTTATGAAATACTGCATTCTTTGACGGAAACGATTTTGTCCTCGGAGTTTCCGGCTAGTGCTTCCCTGTTAATTGCGGGAATTGGAACGGGGATGGAAGTCCGCCAATGGGCTCCGAGACATCCGAGTTGGACCTTTGTCGGGGCCGATCCGTCAGCCGCCATGACAACTATTGCGGCTGAGAAGATTAAGGAAGACGGCTTATCGGCGCGCGTGCGATTAATCACCGGAACGATCGAAACTTTACCGGAAGCCCCCTTGTTCGATGCCGCGACGCTTCTTCTCGTCCTTCATTTTGTGCCGGATAATGGAGAAAAGGAGGCTCTATTCGCTGAAATCGCCCGTCGATTAAAGCCGGGGTCACCCTTTATCCTGGCGACCTTATTCGGCGATCCAGCAAGCACACGCTACAAAAGGATGATCGGATTAACTCGGAACTGGGCCATCAGCCGCGGGATGGATCCGAAGAAAGCCGAAGAACTTTGCAATCCCGCGCGAACTGATTTGCATGTTGTCCCGGAAGACCGGATCAAGGACCTTTTTCGCTACGCCGGTTTCATCGATGTTCAGCGCGTCTATCAGGCGTTTGCCATCGGAGCCTGGTTCGCGCGATCCCCTCGCGCTCCCAAATAATCAGTTCACCGATTCCGTGGCGACAAGCCCGTTCTGGCGGAGTTCATTGAGTTCCGTCGGCGTCAAGGCCATGGAGTCTTTTCTAAATGTATTCCAGCGCAGAATTGTTTGACGTGCCCAATGAAATAGCCGGCGGCGGTACGCCGGATCCTTTTTGGCCTGGCGAAGATTCCAACCGGACATTTCCGCAAACGTTTTAAAAAGCAAACCCTTATGGATATCCATGAGGACGCAGGATAAAACGGCTTCCTGAAAGCCCGCGGTCACCTGATGGGGATTAAATGATTGAAAAACGGTCAGAGCCATGTCGTCTTCTCCGATAAGGCCGGGCGAGTCCATGGAGGCGGGGGAATTCTTTGCAAACCCCGTTTCCGAAGCCAAGGTTCGTCGGAGCATGTCCGCCGTTTGTTTCAACGGCGGCGCGCCTTCTTGCTTCAATTGATGATCGAAGGCGAGCATTTGAACATAGTAGGCCTGGGTTTCGCAGATCCAGCTGGTCCTAAACGCCTCTTCGATGGCGCGAAGGGCCATCCGATCCGTACGCAAAGCCGGTGACCAGAGCTCCAAGCGCAGGATATCGTCAGGATTGAGCGTGTGATTGATCCGGGCTTCGGCGGCGGAGGCTTTTGCTTCGTCGAGATGATCCTGAATCCATTCGAAGAAAACGAATTCCGAATGAAGTCCGTAGAGCTGGCGCTCAATCTGTGATTTCGAGAGGTGAACGGATTCGTGCAACAGGACATCATCATCTTCTTCGAGAATGCTGGGCATGCTTTGCGGATTTACGACCAGAAGATGCGTGGCCGTCTGCACGGCAAAGGCCGCATATCCGGCGTGGAACTCAATTTTCCAATGTAGAAGGGCGTTCTGTAGGGAATCGAGTGCCGTTGCCAGGTCGTCCGACGTTAAGCCGAGATCAGACGGCAGCGTCAGGTTTTTAAACAACCGACGATAATCGCCTTGGACGGAGTTGTAATGGGCAAGCAGCATTTCGCGCACGGGATCCGCCGGCGCATCCATCTCGCAACGAGCGCTGACGGCGAGAAATAAAATGAAAAAGATCCAGGTCTTGAGCGATCTCGTCGTAAACATGCGATATTCTCGCATTATCGGCTAAAATAGATCCATGACCATTTTAACCACGCTTCCGCTGATTCCTCGCGAGATTCTTTTCGGCAATCCCGAAAAGATTAGTCCGCAAATTTCCCCGGATGGTCAGTATCTCGCCTATATCGCGCCCGATTCCAAAAATGTCTTGCAGGTCTGGGTGAGAGTCATCGGCCAGACCAAGGACGAAGTCCTCACGAATGATCCTAAGCGCGGCATCCGATCTTATTTCTGGACTTATGAGCCGGGCAAACTCATTTACGCCCAGGATGCCGACGGGGATGAAAACTATCATCTTTATCTGGTGGAAGTCCGCACCAAAAAGGTTCAAGATCTTACTCCTTTCCCGAAAGTCCGCGCCCAGGTCGTGGCTCTGGAACCCAAAGTCCCTTTTCAAATCCTGGCCGGCATGAATAAATTGGATCCGCGTAAGCACGATGTTTACCGCATCGACCTGAGAGACGGCAATGCCACTCTTGATACGGAAAATCCTGGCAACGTGATCGGTTGGACGACGGATGCTGATTTGAACGTTCGCGCGGCTCTGGCTGCCACTCCCGACGGCGGGCATGAAATCTGGGTACGACCCTCCCCCCAACCCTCACCCGCCGCTTCGCTGCGCCCTCTCCCTCCGGAGGGAGAGGGTGGCCGACGGCCGGGTGAGGGTTGGAAGACAATTCTTGTGATCGGCCCCGACGATCAGGGCGGTCCGGTCGATTTTTCGCTCGACGGCCAAACCCTATACTACGTTTCAAGCGTCAATGCGAACGCCGAACGGCTCATGAGCTGGGACATCAGCAGTGGGAAGGAATCGGTGATCGCCGAAGATCCAGACTACGACGTATCGGGGACTTTTGTTCATCCCGTGACTCGTCAAATTCAGGCAGTTTCCTTTTATAAGGACAAACTGGTCTGGCACGTGCTGGATGGGTCTGTTGCCGCCGATTTTGAAACGCTGGAAAAAGTCCGCCAAGGGGAGCTTCATATCAGTCGTGGGGATTTGAAAGACCGATTTTGGCTCGCGTCGTATGTGGTGGATAATGGGCCGGTCTATTACTACGTCTACGACCGGACTTCGAAACAGACGACTTTTCTTTTTTCGCAAAGGAAAACGCTAGAAGGGTTGTCCTTGGCTTCGGTAAAGCCGATCGCATTCACCTCCCGTGACGGGCTGAAAATCCACGGCTATTTGACGCTACCGCCCTCACCCCAACCCTCTCCCTCCGGAGAGAGAGGGCGCAGCGAAGCGACGGGTGAGAGCTTGCCGACCGTGCTTTTCGTGCATGGCGGACCCTGGGCACGCGATCACTGGGGATTTTATCCGGTCGTTCAATGGCTGGCCAACCGCGGGTACGCCGTGCTCCAAGTCAACTACCGCGGATCCACGGGGTACGGCAAAAAATTCCTCAATGCCGGCAACCGCGAATGGGCCGGCAAGATGCACGACGATTTGATTGATGCCGTCACCTGGCTGTCGCTGCAGGGTATTTCAGATCCGAAACGCGTCGCCATTATGGGCGGATCGTATGGTGGCTATGCCGCGCTAGTGGGCCTTACATTTACTCCAAATTTCTTTGCCTGCGGCGTTGACATCGTGGGGCCCAGCAACATCATCACCTTGATTAAGACGATCCCCGCTTATTGGGAACCGATGCGAGCGACGTTCGCGCGCCGCTTGGGGGTTGTGGGGCAAGATGAAGAGTTTATGAGATCGCGCTCGCCGCTTTTCTTTGTCGACCGGATAGTCAAACCCCTGTTGATCGGCCAAGGCGCCAACGATCCCCGCGTCAAGCAGGCGGAAAGCGACCAGATCGTGGCGGCCATGCGCAAAAATCAAAAGCCCGTCGAATACATTGTCTATGGAGATGAAGGCCACGGCTTCGCGCGACCTCAGAACCGCATGCATTTTTATTCGCGTGTCGAGCAATTTCTCGCCAAATACCTCGGTGGCCGCGTCGAACCTTCCCAGGACATCGCAGGCCATTCCGGTCAGGAAGGCTGAAGCGCTCTCATGCCAGTCCGGCACGATTCGTCTGAGGATAAAGCGCCGCGCACGCACGAAGATATTCCTGAGCGGGTCACCAAAGGGCTGGTCATCGTCAATACGGGCGATGGGAAGGGAAAAACGACGGCGGCGTTCGGAGTCGTGTTTCGCGCGCTTGGCAGGGGATACAAGGTCGGTATCGTCCAATTCATGAAGGGGAAATGGGTCACCGGTGAAGTCAAAGCGCTGGAGCGCTTCGGAGACCAAGTCGAGCATTTTGCGCTGGGAGATGGCTTTACCTGGCAGACGCAAAATTTGGAACAAGACAAAGCCACGGCCCGCCGCGCTTGGGAAAAATGTCTGGAACTCATCCGCGCCAAGAAACATCGGCTTCTTTTTTTCGATGAACTCAACTATGTCCTGAAGTATGAATTTCTGTCCGTGGCCGATGTCTTGGCCGGGTTGAAAGAAAAAGATCCCAAAACCCATGTCATCATCACCGGACGCGACGCGCATCCGGATCTCATCGCGATGGCGGACCTGGTCACTGAAATGAAATCAATCAAGCATCCCTATGACACCCAGCGCATCAAAGCCCAACCTGGGATCGACTATTAAGTGAATATCCCTCGACTCGTTATTGCGGGCACACATAGCGGCGTGGGGAAAACGTCGGTGACACTCGGGATCCTTGCTCGGTTGCGGCGAATGGGGCTGGCGGCTCAGCCGTTCAAGGTGGGCCCAGATTTTATCGATCCCAGCCTGCATACGACAGTGAGCGGTCGGTATTCTCGAAATCTGGACAGTTTTCTGAATACCGACGCAGTCAACCGGGATATTTTTAGCCATGCTGCGGCGGGGAGCGACGTCGCCATCATCGAAGGGGCGATGGGTCTTTTCGATGGGTATTCTGGCATCGACGAACGCGGATCCAGCGCGCATATGGCCAAAATTCTAAAGGCTCCGGTAATTCTAGTGGTGGACGCCTCCAGCAGCTGCCGGTCGATGGCTGCGCTTGTGAAGGGGTTTGAATCCTTTGATTCAAAAGTTCGCTTGGCTGGCGTATTCCTTAATAATGTCGCGGGCAAGCGCCATCTGGCGTGGCTGAAAGAGGCTATCTCGCAGGACGTCAAAGCCGAGGTCGTGGGGTATGCCTTTACCGATCCCAAGCTGCATTTGGTCGAACGCCACCTGGGCCTTATCCCGGCGGCAGAAAAATCTTTGCCAAAAGAATGGATGGCTAGACTCGATCGCCAACTTCAAAAGCAGGTGAATTGGCCGAAGGTGCTCCAGATCGCCCGCTCTGCCCCGGCCATCGCTATGCCTAAGAGATCTCTATTCCCAGAGCCCATGAGAGCGCGCACGGCCATTGCCGTGGCCCGCGACGCGGCGTTCTGTTTTTATTATCAGGATAATCTCGATCTGCTGCGAGCCTATGGAGCGGAACTCATTCCCTTTAGTCCGATGAAAGAGCCTCTGCCTAAAGAAGCGAAGGGGGTTTATTTTGGAGGTGGGTACCCGGAAATCTGGGCGAAAGAATTGGCGGGGAATAAATCATTACGCAACGACATCGCCGCAAAAGCCAACGCGGGATTTCCGATCTATGGGGAATGCGGAGGCTTAATGTATCTCGGGAAGACGCTCCGGGATTTTAAGGGTAAGATCCACGCGATGGCAGGAGCCCTCCCTTACAAGACGGAAATGAGCCGACGATTGAAGCTGGGCTACGTCGATGCAAGCATTCAGCGAGAGAATCTTCTCAGTGACGCCGATACTCGCTTGACCGCTCATGTTTTCCATTTTTCTGATCTTAAACCGGCTGCGCCACTTCGTTACAGCTACCGACTTGATGATGGGGAAAATCGGTTTCCAGATGGGATTGCGTTCAAAAACACACTGGCCTCCTACTGCCATCTTCATTTCGCTTCGCAACCGGATATAGCCAAGAAATTTGTTGAAGCCTGCGTCTAACGGACGGTTTTAGCGGTCATCCTTTTTTTGCGGTAACCAGTTTGACGAGGCAGGCTTCGCAGAGGCAATCCGATTCGGGATTTAGAGGCGCGAGTGGCGGCAGCTCCGCGCACCAGCAATTTCGGCTATAGCACGTAAACGTTTGTCCGCACGCCGAGCATTGTTTCGACACGGGACCAGACTTTCCTGAACAGTCCTCAGACATTTCAGTCCATTCTATCCAATTCGATGAAAATTGTTATTGACAGTCTTCGCAGGCGCGGGTCTATAATAGCGCAGTTGCTCTTTATCATGTGGCTGTAAGAAGGAACCCGGTGAGAATCCGGGACTGCCCCGCAACGGTAATGAGGCAAATCAGAAATGTGAGATCAGAAATCAGAAATAATTTCTGATCTCTGATTTCAAATTTCTGATCTGCCTCTAAAGTCCGGTCTACTGACAGCCACTATACGTTGAATGCCTTCGCGGGAAGGGACATGTGATTGTCTGGTGTTGAAGGATCCTGTGCCTCCTGTCGTTTAGGCTCAGGATTTTTTTATGCCCTTATTTCTTGTTCGTCATGGTGAAACCCGTCTTTCCGGGACGTTTTGCGGCTCATCCAATCCGCCGTTGAATGCTCACGGCCGCGCGCAGGCCGCGGCGGCCGCCCGCTGCCTTTCGCGGTTTTCATTTGATTACGCGTACATCAGTCCCCTACGGCGTGTCCAGGAGACAGCGGCCATCATCCGTCACCGCAGTAACGTCTCTCTCGTCACGCGTCTTGCGCTTCGGGAGATTCACTTCGGGATCTGGGAAGGGCGGAGCTTTCAGGAGATCGACAAAAAATCGCCCGGGCTGTCTCGGCGTTGGCTACAGGACCCCACAACGGTTCGAATCCCGCAAGCCGAATCCTTTGCGTCCTTGCGCCGGAGGACCCGCCGCTTTCTTTCCGTCATCACACCGCGAATGGTTCGAGAGAACGTTCTGGTTGTAGCGCATGGGGGAACAAATTCCGCGATCATCCTGCAACTATTAGGTCTTCCCGATACGGAGTTTCGAAAGCAGATCCAGCCGCTGGCCTCCGTTCGGATGATCGACGGCCGGAAAATGAAAACTCTATGCTGATCTATATCACCGGCGGCGCCAGAAGCGGGAAAAGCCGATACGCACAGGATTTGGCAAGGAAGCTGGCCAAAAAAGTTGTCTTCGTGGCGACCGCGACGCCAAGCGACGCGAATCTGCGGCAGCGGATCGCCCGTCATCGCCGCGAGCGGCCGAAGGCGTGGCGGACGATCGAAAATCCAGTGGATCTTGCGAGCATCTTTTCGCGGATTGATCGGCGTACTGAACTCGTTCTTGTGGATTGCCTCACTCTGTATGTCTCGGGGCGTTTGATGGAAGGGGAAAATGAATCCAAAATCGGCAAGCGTGTCCAAAAATTTTGTCATGCGGCTGCGGCCAAGCCGATCACAACGGTTCTGGTATCGAACGAAGTGGGTTCGGGACTCGTTCCGACGACTGACTTGGGGCTAAAATTCCGGGATTATCTGGGACGCGCCAATCAAATTGCAGCTCACTACGCGGATGAAGTCATTCTGATGGTGTCGGGGTTGGCCATGCCAATAAAAGGTGGCGCCCATGGCCGATAAATTAAAAGAAGCTTATGCAGCCAAGCAACGCGCCGCCATTTATCGGGTCATACACGAGCGCCGGGATGTCCGGCATTTCATCCCGTACGACATTCCCGAGGATCTCCTTCAGCGTCTCTTGCAGGCGGCGCATGCGGCGCCATCGGTGGGATTCATGCAGCCCTGGGATTTCATCATCATTCGCGATCTCTTGACGCGCGGAAAGATTCGAGATCACGTGCAGGCAGAAAAAGGGAAAGCTGGCCGCCACTACGAGCGAGACGACGCGGCGCTATATCAACGGTTGAAGATCGAAGGGATCATGGATTGCTCGATACTTTTGGCCGTAACGTGTGATCCCGAACGAGCGGGCAAGAAAAATCTTGGTCGCGTCACCATGCCGCAGACGGCTCAATTCAGCGTTTGCACGGCTATCCAAAATTTTTGGCTGGCCGCTCGTGCGGAAGGCCTCGGGGTGGGCTGGGTAAGCATTCTGGATCCTCATTGGCTCAAAGCGCTCCTGAAAATTCCGAAATCGATCGAACTTATCGCGCTTCTGTGTATCGGCGCGACGGCCAATTTCCCCAAAGACCCATTGCTCCAGACGGTAGGATGGCGATCCCGCGAATCGTTGGAAAATCTGACGCATGCCGAGCATTGGGGGAGGCCCTATTCGCGTAGAACGCATCAAAAGCGAGGCAAATTATGAATTCCTTGGCAGAGATCATTTCACATATCGAACCACTGGACCAGTCTCTCATGGATCAGGCCCAGCAGCGCTTAGATTCGCTGACAAAACCGGTCGGAAGTCTAGGGCGTCTTGAAGAGCTGGCGAAGTGGATTGTAGGTGTAACTCGGCAGGAGCGTCCGCTCTTGTCCCGCAAAGTCATTTTTACTTTTGCCGCGGACCATGGAATTGCTTATGAGGGCGTCAGTGCTTATCCTCCGGCCGTGACGGCGCAGATGGTCTATAACTTTCTGCGTGGGGGCGCCGCGATTAATGTTCTTGCTCGCCAGGCGAAAGCGGAAGTCATCGTCGCAGATTTTGGCGTCGCGGCCGATTTTGGCGATGCCCCAGGCCTGGTCTCCTGTAAAGTGGGATACGGGACTGCCAATATGGCGAAGGGGCCCGCCATGACTGCCGAGCAGGCCTTGCAGGGGATTTTGACCGGAGCCAAACTTGCGATTGCCGAAAAAGAAAAAGGAGCGAAGCTTTTCGCTACAGGCGACATGGGTATAGGTAATACGTCAGCGGCTAGCGCTCTAGTGGCTGCCCTCACCGGCGCCCGCGAAGAAGACGTGACCGGGTTTGGCACCGGGATCGATGACGAAGGATGGCAAAAGAAAGTCCGCCTGATTCGCCAGTCTATCGTAATTAACGGCGCCGACGGGAAAGATCCGTTAGCGACTCTCGCCAAAGTCGGTGGGTTTGAAATCGCGGGCCTGGTCGGCGTGATCTTGGCCGGCGCGGCGACGCGAACGCCAGTCCTCATCGATGGTTTTATCTCCGGCGCGGCGGCGCTTGTAGCCTGCCGCATAGCTCCCCAGGCGCGTCCCTATTTGACCCTGGCGCATCTTTCCGTTGAGTCTGGTCATCAGCGCATCGCGCGCGAGCTGGAACTCATCCCGCTCTTGGATTTTCGCATGCGTCTGGGCGAAGGCACAGGCGCCGCGTTGGCCATGCCGATCTTAGACGCCGCCTGCGCCATCTTCAATGACATGGCGACATTCAGTGAGGCGGGAGTCTCCAAAAAAATCATCCAATGACTTCCCTTTGGCTCGCCATCCAATTCTTAACAATTCTCCCGGTACGCCTTCGAGGCGATATCCGCGACACCGATCTAGCGTCCTCCATGCGTTGGTATCCCTTGGTGGGAAGCGCTTTGGGAGCCATCAGCGCTTTTTCATTCTGGATTGCTTTGCGTTTATTTTCCTTTCCCGTGGCGATCGTCGCGGCGGTCGTCACCTTGATTGTCGTCTCCGGCGCGCTTCATCTCGACGGATTTGCGGACATGTGCGATGGGTTTTATGGAGGCCATGACCGCGAGCGTATTTTGGCCATCATGAAAGACAGCCGTTCGGGAGCCATGGCGATCGTCGGCGTTTTCAGCCTGCTCTCTTTAAAAATGTCTCTCTTGGCGAGCCAAGACGAATCCTGGATCCTGCCTAGTTTGGTGGTGGCTCCGACTATCGGTCGCTGGTCGATGGTCTGGCTTTGCGCCAGGTCACGCAATGCCCGAGCGTCCGGCGGCACCGCCTCGGCGTATATTGGGCATGTTCAAAAGAGGGACATTCTGATCGCGACTATTTTTTGCGTGGCCATCGCCGTTGCCCTCATGAGTTGGCGAGGTCTGGCGGCTTTTGTCATTGCGGCTGCTGCGGCCGAGGTCTTTCGTCGTTATGTCGAACGGCGTCTTGACGGGATGACTGGAGATACATTGGGTGCCTGCTGTGAACTGATCGAAGTTCTGACCCTGATGAGTCTGGCAATCCGCTGGATGGTATTTACTCGATGACGGATTCTCTCCGCCGGCGCTATGTTTTCTTTCTCGTCTGCTATTTTGTCCAAAGCGCGGTCGGCATTATTTATGAGCCGATGAATTATCTCCTTAAAGACAATCTCAACATGAGCCCGGGAGCGGCGGCTGGATTTTTCGCCTGGGCGACTCTCCCGCTTCTCTTGAAGCCGGCATACGGGTTGATTACCGATTTTCTACCGATCGCTGGTTACCGTCGGAAACCTCACCTGGCGATGGGTGCCTTGGTCTCTGCCGGCGCCTTTTTTGCTTTGGCCATCCAAACCCATTACACCTACATGAGCCTTCTTTGGCCGACTGCGCTTTCCTGTCTCGCCCTGGCGTTTGCCGATGTCGTTTGCGGAGGACTTCTCGTGGAAGATGGCAAAGCGCGCCAGCAAACGGGACGCTATCAAGCGCTGCACATCGGAGCATTGTACGGAAGTGTCATTTTGGTTGGTGTCGGCGGCGGATGGATGACCGCGCATATTCCTTTTTCCAAGATCTTTGCCCTGGCCGGTTTTCTTCCACTCTGCATTTTTGCCGCGGTGTTCCTGATTCATGAAGACCCGACGGGTCGTGTGCGAATGGGAAAGACGACGGCCTTCTGGTCCTTGATGCGCACGCGAGCGTTCTGGGGTCTTAGTCTGACGATCCTGCTCTGGAATTTTTATCCATTTCTCGGAACCGTCCAGTTCTACTACCAAAGCAATGTCCTCCATTTAAGTCCGCAATGGATTGGGTCGCTCATGACGATCGGTTCGGTGTCCGGCCTGATCGGCTCGGTAGTTTTCTGGAAGTTTTGCCGTGGTCAGAACACGGACGATTGGGTTTCCTGGGGTCCGGTGGGCATGGCCTTGGTAGGCCTCACCTATTTAGCCTATCGAGGGCCCGTGTCTGTGGCGATAGTCGAGTCCTTGTATGGCTTTGCCAGTGTTTTCTTTCGCTTGGCGTTGTTGGATTTGATCGCGCGCACCTGTCCTGAAGATGCGGAGGCGACGTCGTATGCACTTTTCCTTTCACTTTTTGATTTGGCGATGTTCGGCTCTAATGCCGTCGGCGGAAAACTCTACGACGTGCTGCATCGAAGTTTGGCCATCTCATCGCCGCAAATGCCTTATGTGATTTTGATCCTGATCGGAGCGGCCTGCACGCTGGCCTGCCGATGGACTTTACGATTTAGCCGTACCGCGACAAGCTGAACGGGAAGCCGGTGTAAATCCGGCACTGCCCAGCAACTGTAACCCTGATCGAGGCCGAGTATGACCACTGATCGCCAGACGTCTGGTGATCGGGAAGGTTCGACTGAGAGATGATGGGAAGCCAGGAGACCGAGCTTGAGCGGAAATCACCGCCCTCTGGGGAGGGCCAAGGAGATCGTCCATGAAAGTCACTCGTGCCATCGTTGCCGCCATGCTTGTTTCCGTTTCAACGTCCGCCTTCGCAGAGGATCCCAATGATGTATTTATCACGCTAACGCGCACCGATCAAACTCAGAGCGATCTTCCGACCAGCACCGAAG
>Ga0206971_10039_pt1 | contig 45059 bp, 48 predicted proteins | sample Alteio_BWOrgHeat_85_FD_152917 | JGI IMG/M metagenome (GOLD analysis project Ga0206971, IMG submission 152917) | Enriched cells from forest soil in Barre Woods Harvard Forest LTER site, Petersham, Massachusetts, United States -... | ecosystem: Environmental > Terrestrial > Soil > Temperate forest >...
ACAGCGCGATACAGGCAGCCGACAAAGTGAATTTTTTCTGGTATTCCAGCAGTGCCCGCTGTCTATTTTGAATCAGGTCCTTATCCAGGTCAGTCCGGCGCTTTAACAGTTCAAGTACCTCACGGGCTTCGCTCGACGCATTGGTTAGCTGGCTTATCTTCAGGTGAATATCCGCCTTCTCATACTCGCGGCCATCGGAGGGAAGGTATTTCACCATTTTGTTTTTCTTAACGGGTATCGCGTAATATTTCAAATAGGACGATACCGCTTTATAATTTACGGCAACTCCGCTGTCTATTTGCCGCTGCGTAAGGTTGGCATTGTCCTTCAGTTGCCGCAGGCTCATCATCTGGTAGGCTCCTTTAAATTCATTTTCGTCCGTACGGTGAATGGTCAGGCCAGACATATCCAGCCGCTGTTCGGTCTCCTTAAACCGGTAACGGGTTAAGCGCTCGCGTACATTATAGCTGGCCTCGCCAGCCGACTCTGAATATTTGATGCCATCTTTTAATTTTATCACCAAAAATTTGCCGCTGGGGGTACGGTACATCCTGCCTTCTTTTGCAATTAACACGTCGGGATTATTATCTGCCGGTTTGCGGCTATAGATCATTATATCGTGCAGCGTTTGCCCGTCGGCATCTTTTCTTTTTACCCGGATAGAAAAGCCGGAGAAACTATTGCTGAAAACGCCCTCGGGCAAAAAGTTGGCCGATTTTTGCTGCCGCACATCGTATAATAATGAATAGTATTTAAGATTAGCCTTGGGCAGCATAAAGTCGGAAAATACAAAGGCCGAAATAGCCAGCAGCGAGATCACCACAACCATGGGGTACATGGCCCGCTGAAGCGATATGCCGGCGGCCTTAATGGCTACCAGTTCATAGTTTTCGCCGAGGCTGCCGTACGTCATAATGCAGGAAAGCAATACTGACAAGGGCAACGCCATTTGTACGTTTGTTGCCGATGCATACATCATCAGCTCGAGGATGATGTACCACTGAAAGCCCTTGCCGATAAGATCATCGATGTATTTAAACAAAAACAACATCAACAATACAAACATCACAATAGCGAAGGTGACCAGGAAAGGCCTTATGAATGATTTAAGTACTAAAAGATGTATTTTTTTCATTGGGACAAGCCTATTGGCAGGAACAGATCATAAACGCCGGAATGGCAGTAATTGTATAATCGAACCCTAATCGTGTGGCAAAAATACGATAAACAATGAATTTTATCGGGTAGAAAACTTGACGAGCATTTCAACCGCCTGAGTTAGCAAATTTGTCATGAATAATATTCCGTGCGAATTTTCTCCCTTGCGTGGATTTTCAAATAGTTTTTCCGTTGGATGGCGTCTTTCTTTATTTGAGGTTCTTCGATGTGAGCAATCGTCCAGGGACGGTATTTTGTGGTGCGGCCTTTGGTGTCCAATTCATTATGAGAAAGAAAACGGTTTGGAAGATTGGAGGTAAAACCAATATATATCTGGTTGAATTTTGGTGAATACAAAAAATAACCAGCATACTTAAATTTAGGTTTATAACAAAAAAGCCACCCTGTAGGCGGCTTAGTAGCGGGGAGCGGCGAAAAGTCGAACTTTTGATTGATTTACAGGCAATTGCTAATTCAAGAAAACTAATTATAGAATTTTAAGGGATTTCTGAAAGACAATAACATGGAAATTAATGCTCCATTATATTTTTGAGATTTACCAAACTACTTTCCATATATCGTGTAGCCCGCTTTTTTAGCCTGAGTAACAAATGAAATACTCGCAAAAGATAGTAAGGTGACGGATTACCCTCATAAACCCACTTGACATGTGTGCGCGTTTCGTTTAGTGGAGTCAGCTCAAAATGATAGATAGCTTTACTGGCAATGGGTTTTTCAAAAATAATTTCAATCTTGATCTGGTCAGGTGCGGCTATGCCCAGGATCCGTTGTGAAGCTTTGCCATCTTTGTTATTTTTGCTGTCCCAAGCCTGGATAAAGCCGACTTCACCGTCATTACCCGTATAAGTTTTCAGCATTTTGGGATCAACAAGCAGCCATGCATTGTACTGCTCCTGGTTTTTCAACTTTATCAGGTAATCAAAGACTTGCTGCCGTGGCCGTTCTATATCAATGGTAGCTGATGTTTGTATCCCTTTGCGGGTAAAGAGTGCGATGATCAAAATCACCGGTAAGGCAGTGAGGATAATAGTAAGCATTATCATAAGGAGATTTTTTGCAGGTAAAGATTAATTGAGGCAGCACTATCCGTAATTAAAGCAATATAGCCATCAGGGCGTATAAGTACAAACCCTGTTGGCAGACCGTAGGCCATAGCCAACGCTTCATTCCTGCCTTCGATAAGCTTTATATTAATAGCTAAATCAATGGGAGGTTCAGTCCCAAATGTGATCAGTGTCCATTCTGTACCACGCAATTTATCCGATAACCAGCTTCCTGTCGTCATATGTACATCAGGTGCACGGTCACCTGCTTGTAAACCCCTCGATGTAGTCAGACTGCCAGCGCTCAAAGAACTTCCCCGATAGTTTAGGTTTAGCTGAGTAGTGTCTTCGGTAGCCATTGAATCAAAGCCGCTCTTGCCACTGGTAGCGCCTGCGAGCATAACTTGCTGACGTTTTGAAGTAGTTGCAAGCAGCCAATCTGCAATAGGAATACGCTCTTCACCGTAAGTATTCAACAAGCTATCTTTGGCCTGTCCATTGATAACCGCAGCGAGTTTCCAGCCCAAGTTATAAGCATCCTGTATACCAGTGTTCATACCCATGCCACCAGCAATAGAATGCACATGGCCTGCATCACCCGCAATAAATACGTTACCAACCCTGTAAACTTCAGCACGGCGTACATTGACACGGTAGATTGACTGCCATGTACTGTTTGTAAAGGTTACACCTTCCATGTTGGTTCGTTCCTTAAAAAGCCGGTTAAAGCCTTCCAATGTTGGTTCAGCAACATTGCCGTTCTCATCCGGCGGCATTACTGCCTGTAACTGCCATGTAAGGGAATTTTTAAAAGGAAACAGAGCAAAAGCCATCCCGAACTTTGGACTTAACCAGTTATACCAGGCATCCGGTTTCAAACCCTCCACTTCCACGTCGCCCACCCATAACTGCTGGGTCTGATGCGTTTCTCCCACGAAATTAATGCCCAATTTTTTGCGGGTCGTGCTTTTACCTCCATCGCATGCAACCATATAAGTACAGGCAAGTTCCTCGGTCCAGTTCGGATTTTCCAATTTACATTGGATCGCACTTTCCTGTTGCGTGAATTCGGCCAGTTCCGTTGCCCATTCCACCTTGCCGCCCAGCTCTTCGAGTTTTTGGCGCAGGAAGGCTTCCACTTTCGGCTGCGGCAGTAACAGGGTTTTCGGGTAACGGGTATCGTTGCGCGGGAATACACTGCGCGGCGTTTCCCCAAGGAACTCGCTGCCGCTGAATTTTTTAAACGGCAGTTCGGTATAGCCCTGCGGCATCAGCTCTTCAGCGATACCCAGGTCGTTCAAGATTTCCAGGCTGCGAGGCTGCAAAGCTTTGGCCCGGGAGCCTTGTGGTGCTACCGCCGAGCGTTCAATGATGCGGAAATCAACCTGGCGCCTGGCCAGTTCGCAGGCTAAAGTCAGGCCAACCGGGCCGGCGCCTATAATGAGTACGGTGGTTTGGTTCATCGTCGTATTTTTTTGATGAGACAAAATTACCAGCTCTGAAAGCCCGCAAACGATAACAATTGTTAATTAATCACTTACGGTTACGGATGCGGCTAAGCGATACCGAGGTGATGCCTAAAAATGATGCGATATAATGCTGCGGCACACGCAGTATGATCTCAGGATGCTGCGCCAGCAGTTCACGGTAGCGTTGTTCCGGGCTGTCTTTGATATGGGCGACAAAAAGCTTTTGATAGAAAAGAAGTCGCTTTTCTACATAGTCATGATAAAAGGCTTTGATATGCGGATATAGTTCCATGCGTTTCCTGAAGTCTTCAATGCCGACACTGTACATCACGGTAGGTTCCAAGGTTTCGACACTGTACCAGCTGACCGCGTTGCTGATGATCGTTTCAAATGACGAAGCGAAATTACCCTCAAATAGGAACTGGTAAGTGACGTCCTTGCCATCGTTGTTGAACCAAGCCCGACAGCAGCCTTTTTCAATATAAAAAAGTTTCTTAGCCAGTGCACCCTCTTTGACCAAAAGCGTTTTGGCGGGAAATTCTTCCCGGTCAAAGCTGTTTTTGATACGGTCTGTCAATTCTTCGGTGCCAGGCATAAACAAATATAAAAAATATGCTGACACTGCAAGCTTCCGGATGATTTTGCCTGTTATTATAGGCCAATTATATTTTTGTCTTTTAAATTGCCTAACGCATGTCCTATATTCAATCTAACGGTATTCAACTCTATTATGAAACTTACGGTAATGGCCAACCATTGGTATTAATCAGCGGCTTAGGGGGCGACCGCACATTTTGCAGTATAGTATAGCATCATTACCAGCAGAATTCCTGGTGATAATTTTTGATACCAGAGACATCGGAAGAACCGATGCCCCGGGAGGTCCGTACAGCATGGAAATGTTTGCCGATGATTTAGCGGGCTTGATGGACGCTTTAAAGTTATCAACAGCTTCCATTCTCGTTTTTTTAATGGGTGGTCAGGTCGCCTTACAATTCGCATTAAAGTATCCGACCAGAGTATCAAAATTGATTATCGCTGCCTCCTGTGCTCAATTGAATAAGCAGATCGGACTATTTGTTGATACTGCTAAATAATTGATTGATACCATTTGGCAAAAATTGCTACAAATAATAAAAAAAAACAAAAGCCCTGAAATTGCTTGATTCTCAATGGAGAAGTTCGACTTTCAAGGCTTTTGCAGTTTTGTGTAGCGGGGAGCAGGATCGAACTGCCGACCTTAGGGTTATGAATCCCGCTACTTTTAAACTGATATGGCCTAATATGGCCCATAGAACGTTTAAAGGCACCTTTTCAAAACATATTAATTCATCAAATCCCATATCGCGCCACGCTTTGTATGAACATTGTATGACCAAAACTGAATAGCTTTATTTCGCGATAAAGATAAGGTTTTAAACAATTTTCACCATGGCAACCGTAAGGGTTTACATCAGGAAACGACCTGCCAAAGATGGCAAGTTTCCAATTTCAATTTGCATTACAATTAACCGGAAACAGGAATATATCCTGACAGGGCAAAAGCTGGATAGCTTAGACCAATGGGATGCAAAGACACAACGGGTTAAAAAATCACATCCTAACTCAACCCGTTTAAACAACTTTCTTTTAAACGAATTAGCCAAAGCCAATGATAAAGCTTTGGAAATGGAAACCAAAGGCAATGCTTCTGCAAAGGAAGTAAAAATAAGTCTAAAGCCAATCGAAGAAACAGTTACTCACTTTGTTGAAGTGGCTAATCAGTATCTGGAAGATCAACGCTTATGTGGCAATTATGATGTGTTTAACACTGATACAAGCCGCCTGAAACGATTTTATGAATTTACCAACGGCGGTTATATTTCATTCCCGCAAATAACACCGGATTTGTTGCAACGCTATATTGTTTTCTTAAAACAATGCAAAAATCGCAATTATAAATCTAATAAGGAACCGAAGCCACTAAGCGAACGGACAATCACAAACCACCTGTTGATCATTCGTACTTTGTATAATCGGGCTATTACCGCAAAGAAAGCAAGTAAAGACGAGTACCCGTTTGGCGAGGGTAGCAAGGTTAGTATCAAGTTTCCTAAGTCCGCCAAAATTGGATTGGACGAACAAGAGATTAAGAAACTGGAAGAACTCGACCTTTCAGGGCACCCGGCTATAATGAATGATGCACGTAATATCTGGTTGCTGGAATTCTATTTCGCTGGCATGCGGGTAACGGATTGCTTACTTCTTAAATGGTCGGACTTCCAAAATGACATATTGTTTTATACCATGTCAAAAAATGAGGAGCCTGGGTCTTTAAAAATCCCTGCAAAAGCTTTAGCAATCTTAATGCAATATAAAGAAACCTCGAATGCACATGGGCTGATATTCCCGCTATTAGCAAGCGTTAAAAGCTTGGATGATAGATATGAATTAAGGCGACAAATCGCCTTTACCGTTAATAGGCTTAATAAAGCTATGTTAAAGCTAATGGTGTTGATTGGTAGTACGAAAAATGCTTCACAACATAAATCTCGTCATGCATTCGCACAACGAGCAGAAGAAAAGAATGTGCATCCGAAAGTTTTACAAAAAATGTACCGGCATGAATCGATTTTAACAACAATGAATTATCAATCGAACTTCTCTCATCAAAAAGCAGATGAGGCCTTGGATGCTGTTATTGGATTTTAAAAGATTGGCCTCTTGGAATTAATTATTGAAGCGTGCGAAAATGCCATTGGTATTTATTCCATTAATCAATACTTGTATTTCAAGAGGCTTACTCCAATTTCTATGAATCATTCTGTGGCAATTTGAACAAACAGGGGTAAGGTTTTGTACTGCATCTCGTATTGTAACTACTAAATTTTGATCTTCATATTGAAAAATTGGTTTAACGTGGTGGATTTCAATAAAATTGCCACCTATCTCAGCGCCGTAAAAATCAGTAAAATTAAATTGACAACATGAGCAACTTATACGGTTATTAACAGTAAAATGGGTCATCGCGTAATCTCGTAAATACTTTGAGCGCTCATAAACTGTATTTTCTGTAATTCGCTTTAAACCTTCTTGAATAATAATATTTTCATCGAAGATTTGAACTCTCCTCTGATCATGGTTTTCTTCAATTGCTTTTAAATTTGCCGTTAAATCAGTATAAGTAAAATCGTTTACAAGCAAATAAGTAAGAATGTCTTTATTCAATTCAAGATGTGCTCTACCTGCATCTGTAATTTCGGCACGTCCCGTCCTCGCCTGGCCTGTATATCGAGCATATCCAGAGCGCTCGAATGTTCCATGTGCCTTTAAATTTCTTACTTTTTGTGAAAATTTATCGTCTGTTCTCCCTGAAAGTATATCCAAGTCTTCGCCCGTTGGCTTCATTATATCGCGAAGTTTTGAAATAAGGTCGGATGTGGTAATGCTTCCGCCGTTTAGGCTCATAAGGTATAATGAGGGTAGAATTAACTCTGTTTCAGTTATCCTTGCTTGTGCCATTCCTACTAATAGTTTTTAATCATAAGGTGTTCGGTATTTTTATCATTTCGATTCATAAAACTAACTAAATAAGTTTTATCAAACGGTTCAATGTTCAAATCTTTATCAAAATATAATTCTTGCATTAACGGAGTGTTCTTAATAACCATCATCCATTTGGCTTTGCAATCGCGAAGTAAGTAATTTGCAAGTCTTATTTGATCTTTTCTCCCGAAAGCGTTATTAGCATACGTGCTGAATTCAGTATCATAAGGGGGGTCAAGAAATATAAAATCGTCTTCACCAGGGACATTCTTTAAAAAGAAATCCTCAAAATCTAAGTTTTCTATAACAGTGGAATTAAGCAAATCTAATAATTCAGGTGATTTTAAGTAATCTACTTTTTTTGCAAAGTTCTTACGGTTATATCCAATACCGCCGTAAGGAACATTGAATTTTCCGTCTGAATTATAACGAAACATGCCGCTGTAAGCAAAATTTCTAATAAAAAGAAATATAGCTGTTTGTACTGCGGGAGTTACTCTGTAATTTTCAATATTGTTATAGATATGCCTGAAGTGCATATAGAACGCACTTTTTAGAGAAGTTTCAATATTATCAGCTATATCTTTATCCGGCAGGATATTTTTCAGTTTTTCTAATTGCTTCATCCGCTTTATTTTGCGGGTGGTATTAATCTGAAGTTCCTTCAAAAAGTTCGGTGTATTAAAATTAAATGTTGAAGAAAACATACCATTAAATTGTACGGCATTATCTACAATAAATTCAAACATTTTTGCCTTAATTCCTTCGTCGCTCATTCGGTCGTTGGAATATTCCTTATAAGTATTCACGAAGAAATCTTGATTATTTACCACTACGTCAGTAAGCAAATCCCAATTATGGATAATTTCACCGATTGCTTTGAAAAATGCTGTACGATTTGCTCCTTGTATATTTCTATAGAGAGAAATTAACTCGTCTGACTTGTCGTTTATGAAATACTTATCTGATTGAATTGTTGTATAAACGGCGCCGCCGCCGACAAAAGGCTCGTAATAATTTGTAAAATGATCCGGTATTCGAGGTAAAATGTATTTTAGTTCTTGTTCCTTGCCCCCCGCCCATTTTAGTAGTGGCGATAGTCTCTTATACGCAAGTTCAAGATAAGCTTCAAATTTAGATTGTTCAAATACGCCATTCATTGAATGCTAAATTATAAGTTTATTTAAAGGAAAGTTTTTTTAGTTACTATTTTTAGGCAAAGATATTAACATCTGCACATTGCAGCCAATCCGTACAAATGTTGCGCCGTTTATTCGACACAAATATTGCTAAAAATATTAGTAATACAAAACTAAAGGATATTATTTTTTCTTTTCCTGGCATAATCAGAATGGCAGCATAGCTTCGTAGTAAACAGTACCGTTACGATTTACTTTCTCGTACGCCATTGCTTCGGCAAAAGAATAAAAGCCTTCACTGGTCACTATGATATGATCCAGTACCTCAATGTCGAGAAGCTTGCCCGCATCTGTCAATCGTTTAGTGAGATATTTATCTGCATCGCTGGGCGTTAGATTTGCTGAGGGATGATTATGCGCCAAGATAATTGAGGGCGCGTTAGCCTTTAAAGCTGTAACTAAGATAATGCGCGAATCAACGACAGTTGAGGTAATGCCGCCAGTAGAAAGATCGCTAATCCCAATAACACGTCCGGCGCGGTTGAGTAATAGGATTTTAAACTGTTCAATAAAATCCAGTTTGTTTTCGTCCCAATGGTTTGAAAGTAAGTTGTATGCGTCTTCTGCTCTTTTGATTTTTGGCCTATCGCCGGTTTTGCCATTACGTTTATAAACAAGTTCAATTTCTGCAACTTGGTATAAATTCATTCATTCCTCCTGAATTGATGTTGTAGAATAGGTAATTCATGGTCTGCCAATTTCGGTATTAAACGAAAAACTCACCAGGACTTATTCCTAACGCTCTTGCTATCCTGAAAAGCGTCGAAACTTTCGGGTTGATTTTGGCGGTTTCTATCCGGGCGATTTGAGAAAGTTCAATTTCAGCCATATTAGCCAGTGTCTGCATAGAAAGATTTTTGGCATTTCTAAGGTCACGTATCCTTTGACCTAATAGTCTTCTTGCCTCAATTTCTTCCATGTTGCTCATGGTCAAAGGTGATGTTCAAAAAGAAAATTAATTTGGGCATGTGTGCCTAAATTAAAATGTGTTTATTACCTTTGTATTTGGAGTTCTTTCCTGTAACAAACAGATGAATTACAGCTATGCACTCGCGAATGCCGATGAATTTAAAGCCATTATTATGAAGAAAAATCGATTTGTTGTTGCAATGTCAGTAGTTGCTATTTCGGCTACCCTGTTTTTAAATACCTGTAAAAAGAATGCGCAAAATAGCGGGTGCGTGGTAGGCGGGTTTAGTACAACTGTAACCTATGTGTTTTATATATCAAAGAATTACAATAGTGGATACATCAATGTGGTCATTAAAGATAGTAATGGCAACAACGTTATTATGGATCGTAGTCAAACGAAAATATTTGACGCAACACCGCCAACTGATGCTTGCGGTGACATCAATCGACTTAACCGTGCGGATGCTGGGTTGACTAAAAATCAAAATTATACCTGGACGGCAAGTGATGCTATCCATTCATGGCATGGCACAATTGCCGTGGCCTGTAGTCCAACGTCCGATTGTAACGCAGTTCAGATCGATCAATAACTCTCAACTCAAATTATATGAAATCATTATTATCACTCTGCGGCTTATTAGCCATGCTATTTATCAACTGTTCCGGCGGCGGCGATAAATTCGTTGGCCGGTGGCGAACGTTAGGAAATAAACTCGTGCCTAAAGGCAATAAAGTTTGGGACGCAAAAATTGAGAAAGCCGATAGCAAACACTATCATCTAATATTCTACCATTTTGAACCCAGGGATACCATCCAACTCACTTATGATCAAAATACAGGCGTATTGGTTGGTTGGTTTAGAGAAACCAAAAGAAGGATAAGCTATTTAAGCGATAAGGACCATATTCTGATTGGACCGCTTGATACCACAAGAAAGAATTTTTTATTAAACGAACTTGAACCGAACACCGACGATAAATAATTGCCATGAAAATATGTACGACTTTAACTTTATTTCTATTCAGCGTTGTTTTTTTCGCTTGCACCAAAGCCAAACAACCTGCACCAAAAGGTCAAGGGTATAACGGCCCTTTGCTGGGCAAATGGTATTGGGTTAACCTTTACGGGGATATTTATTTGAATAATACGTTACAGGCTTCTGGAAATTTCTTACATGAAGGTATGCCCGTTAGAGACCGCTTCGAGTTTCGGAGTGACGGTACAATGCTGTTAAGAGATAATACCTCGAATGATCCTGACAGCATTTATACATTTTCCTATAATGGCGCTTCTCAGCAAATTATTGTAAATCGAGGAAACGGACAATTGCATCCTTATACCATCGATACGTTGACGGCTACAAAACTAGTATTAACTTCACAGGATCACTATACACAGAATAACGGAGACGAAAGGATCATCACACACTATAGTTGCATTAAAGGTCAATGATCCGATGAATAAAGGATTTTATAAGTAATCTGCTAACTTTGGGACTTGGGTAAAATCTCTTTTACCCTTGTGATAAGGTTTAGGTTAAGCCCCGAAGCTGCGAGAGCAACGGGGCTTTATTTTGAAACCTAGTCGCTTAATTAACGTTCGCGTTCCTGTTGTTGACTGCGTTCTCGTGCGGCTCGCATCTCTTCCAATAGTTTTGCACGTTCTGCATTATTTTTATCTTGTTGTGATTGATCTAAAACCGGCTTAACGATTTCAGGTAGTTCTTCTTTCACAGGCGGTGTTGTGTGTTTTTCTTTGGCTTTCTCGATCGCTTCAAGAAATTTTTCTTGTTTGGCGCTCAAATCTAACTCCTTATCATCTTTAGTCGCTTCGAGTTGCGGGTCTTCCTTTTTAAAATTTTCAACCGTTTTGACTGACTTTTTTTCCTTTGATAAGTCTTTTTCGTCTTTTATTTGTTCGCTTAACCCGTGTTTTTTTGCCGCAACATAGGCTCGATTTTGAAAATCCGCTTTTGCACCATCAAGCAATTTTTGAAGCTCGCCGGAAGCTTTGTGAAAACCGGCATTATTTTTTAGCCTTTCAATGGTGTCGTTATATTTTTTTGCCAGCTTATAAAATTCAGGATAGGCTTCGTCACCATCCAGTTTATCTAAATAAACTTGCATGAAATCAGGTATTTTTAGTTCTGACATAATACTTGAAATTAATAATTATCTATGATATAATCATTTAATATTTGGGGGTAAATATAATGGTCGAAGAAAGATCGTGTGCGGAAGCCGATGTTAGCATAGAAGACACAGTTAATTTTTGGGACCTTGCTGGCTGTAAAAAATATAAAAGATTCGCCCATGAAACTGACCTGGACTTTTTGGCGAGAATTAACGATCCTACTAAATGGCTCTATGGCTCTGAGCTTCGTGATGAAATGCTTTTAAGAGCAGAATCCACTTTACCGCGTTTTGCACATCTATCTCGAAAGGCATTTATTCATTATGCTGGCGAACGTTATAATCCTCATGAAATAAGCATCGATAGCGAAATTACATTACGTTTTATGATTAAGGGTATCATCGAATATAAAGTTGAAGGCCGTGTCAAAGGGTATGATTGGGAGTATATCGATAATTTCCTTATGAAAGTTGTTAGTGATATACTCGACCTCAATTTACCTTTTGACATGAAGCGCATTCATCAAGGCCCGTTGCCTGAGTTTAAATCACTATTCCATGACCTTGAAAATACAACTCCTCATTAAGTTATCGCTCATAGCTTCGAGATTTATTTCGTTCTCTGGCTTCTCGCATTTCTTTTAAAAGCTGCTGCCGTTCGATGTCATCTTTTTGAGACTTGCTAACGTCCTTTGCTACTTCGTGCAATTCGTCTAAAAGCTGACTGCCATTGAGAATTTTACTTTGCCCGGAGACTTCCAATATTTGCTCCTGTATTTTTGCCTCAAAGCTTTTCTTGGCTTTTAAATCTTCCGTAATTTCAGGGGTATTATCAGAAAACGATTTATTTATTTGATAATAATTGTAAAGCGCTTCAACTTCTTTGTTAATTTCAAATTCCGTTATTGCTTTTATGTTCTTGACCTGTTCCTCGTGCTTAGCTAACTGCTTTTGCAATTCCTTTCCTGACAAGGCTTTTTCGGCATTATCTTTTAGTTCCTTTAATAATTCAAGCTTGCCTTCTTGCTTTGCGCGGATTTCCGGTACCGACATATTTTTGTCGTTTATTAGGTTGTTCCAGTTCATATAATTAGAATTAGTTAGTGAGTTATTTTTGTTAGTTAAAGCCTGTTGTTTATTTTCTTTCTGTTTTTTCAAAAGGCTCATTTGACTGATTGCGTCCTTGTCATCCATCAGTTTTAACGATTTCAGCTTTTCCCGAACCTCTTTTGTGTTTACGCTATTAAGTTGTCTAACCAGGTCGAATGACCGTCCATTTTGGTCAATTACCCTAAATGGTCTGTCCGTCCCTTTAGCAATCAAGTAACCATTGGCTTTAGCCAGTTTGACAAATTGCGTCCCTGTTTTGGCTTCGTTCCAAATCGCGGTGAGGGTCTTTTTATGCTTTGGCTGGTTGGTGTTTTTCTTTGGAGTATGGACATGACCCAATCGTTTTTCTAACTCAAACCTCGTTTTGTCATGGGCTGCATAATTGTGTTTAAAATCCAGCATTGTCCCGGTTTCATAATTGTAGCGCTCGATTATGATATGGGCATGCATACGTCCATCCAATTCATGTAAAATAGTGGCCGTGCGTTGTTGCGAACATTTAAGGTTTTTAAGATGGGTATTTACGGCCTCGTGCCACTCATCCATGGTCATCGCACGATCTTGCTGACTATCAGGATCGGGATTAATAACAGTATGATAAACGCTATTCCCGCTTCTTGTTAATTCACTGTTCAGTTCCATACTGTGCATCAAAGCTTTTAAATGCTCGGCATTGGCATTAGGTCTGCCGTTAACGTCCAGGATAAAAATGCTTTCATTCTTACCAATGGTGAGTGCGTAATTTCCAAGTTGCGGGGCATTACCCCTGATTTTTCCTGACACGAACATGTTTGAGTATCTCTAATAGCTGGTTTGTTAAGTTGTCGATATTGCCTAATGTGGCATTTAAAAGGCCGGGGTTAATATTAATCGGCTCGCCCTTTAGCATCCGAATATTAATCGCTTTGGCGATTTGATTGAGATTGCTGCCCTCCTTGCCGAGTTCAGCTTGCAATAACAATAACGTTTGACGGTCCAATGTGGTCGATGAATCATTGCCTGAAATAAGGCTTCGCAAATATTTACTCATGCTTTTAAAACCGTATTGCCGGGCTAAATTTTTAACCAATATTTTTTCCGCTTTAGTTAAGCGAAACCGAAAAACGGAGTCGCGATTGTGGTCGCCACTTGTTGGTGAACGTTTCATTTTTGCTTCCATTTTTTTAAGAGGGTCAAGGGGGAATGTGTTCCCCTTGCAAGACGGGTTTGGGACGAAAAAACGAAGTTTTGTAGGCACAAACCCATGTCTTGCGGTGTTAAGCAAGGTATCATAGATTGCAAGAAAAGTCAATGATTTTGCCTGTATCGATTTGGAACGCTATGGACTGATATGGATGAAAACTGAAAAAAAGTTCAAAATTATTTGCCAGGAAAAGAAAAACTCTGCTGATTTAATAAGAGGAAATAAATATCTTTAACATTTGTAAATCAAGTTGCTACCTCACGGCAACTCATCACAATGTTATAAATGTTAAACGAAAAGCAAGAATTAGAATTAAAGATACCAATGGCTGCGGGTACAATTTTATTGTTGGGCTTGGGCATTGCGAAGGTCATACCAATCCTAATTATTACCGGCGTTGGATTAGGTATTGTTTGGGTTTCCTTATTTGCTGCAAATAAAAATGCAACAAAGAAAAGCGAACATAATGCCCTAATCATCTATTTGAATAGCCATGAATTCATAAAAAGGCTGATTGGCCTCCTGTCTATTTTCTTTCTTATATACGCCTTATCGACAATTAACTATCCTGTAACAGCATCTGAACTATTTGGCATTTCGTTAGTATTAGGGGTGTTGTGGATAGCGGCTTTTCGTGCAGCACGTAAGAAAATACCTGCGCCCAAAAACTATAGCGACAGTACAGATCATGGTTCTGCTAAATGGTCGAAGCAAGAGGATATATCTGACGAAGCGAAAGACAATATAAACAGCACACGTGAGGGGCTATACCTGGGCGGGGATTACCAACGAAAAAAATCCGGACACTTGATAACAATCGCAGGTTCGGGCCAGGGTAAGGGGACTTGCCAAATTTTACCTACGCTACTTGTAGACCCTACCGGGTCTTACGTTGTGACTGACCCGAAGGGCGAGAATGCTTTTATAACGGCTAAATTTCAAAAAAGCGCGGGCCAGAATGTCTATATTATCGACCCATGGGATGAGCAAACAAAGTTAGGCGCGGAACACGGTATAAAAAGTTCGGGCTTCAATCCATTTGCTTTTATTAAACAAGATTTACACGAATTAAGGGACAACTGCGAGCAAATCGCGACTTTTTTAGTGCCTGACAATCCACATGTTAAAGAGCCATATTGGAATGATCGTGCAAGGAATATCATCAAGGTATTCCTAATGCACATCATTACCGCACTACCTGAAGAAGAACATAATTTCTGGACGCTATATAAAATGGTCCGGTTAACAGGAAGTGATTGGGATAACTTAATGGTCGATTTAAAGCAAAATAAAGCTGAGGATGGATTAATCTCTATTAGTGCAAACGAATTAATTGGCATGACCAGTACCCCGACAACAATGGCAGGAATTTTATCCGGTGCGCAAAATGCAACAACCATTTTTGAAAGTCCACAATTGCGTCGCTCATTAGAAAGTAACGACTTCGACCCTTATTCTTTAACTCAAGGCAACAATACAGTGTATGTTGTCATACCGGAGCGATTTTTAGACACACATTCTTTATGGTTAAGGATGGTTATTGGTTTGAGTTTAAAAGCATGTAATTCAAAACCTAAAAACCGGGTAAATTTCCTCTTGGATGAATTTGCTGTCATGGGCAAAATGAAAGATATTCAGCGCGGGTTTGCATTCGCACGAGGGCAAAATATCGTTTTGTGGGCTTTTGTTCAAAACCTGTCACAGTTAAAAGATACCTATGGCGAAGATGGGATGAATACCTTCTTCAACAACAGCGCTGTTATATGTGCATTTGGCATCAAAGACAATTTCACCACAGAATATATCAGCAAATATTTAGGAGAAACCACAAAAGAGAAAGAATCAAGGTCGGAAGGTTACAGCGGCGAACATTTTTCACGTTCTACCAGCTATTCAACCTATCAAAGGCGATTAATGACGCCCGACGAGGTTGAAAACTGTAAAGGGATAATATGTGCTATCGAAGGTAAAAGAATAATTCTTCCTCGGCAGCCATATTTCATTGACCCATTAGATAATCTTTCAGAATCTGATTATAATGCACATCAAAAAAAATTAATCAACAGGGGCATTATACCACCAATGGCGGGTAAAACATTCAGGGAAAGAGCTTCGGAGCCGCCACGTAAGTTTTTTTAACTATCTATTATTGGTTGTTGCTTGGTATTCCCATTCTGCAGTCGCTTACATCTTTGTAACCATCATACTCTGATTCCATACTGCCAACCACTTTATTGTGTTTCTCCAATGCCAGCGCCATAGCATGCGTGGTATTACGGCCGCTTAAATCGTTATCAAGGAACAGAAGAACACAGTCTATTTCCTCCTCGCTATTGATAATCTTTTCGACAACTTCATTTGCGAATGAATTTGAATTAAGAGACCACGTATGATGTATTGGTTGCTTTAGTTTTTTCATTTCAAGCCAACTTAAAGGATCCCAAAATCCCTCGTAAACTTCCCCCGTAAAGCTCGCTTTAGATGGTTTCAGATATGTAGAGCCTTTCGGCCCAATGCAAGTTTTAAAACATTCTCCGCGTTTGGGGTTGGGGATACTAACCTCATATCCTCCTTTATCATTCGGGAACAAAAACGCATAATATTTGCCATTTGTAACAGTGTTCAAAATATGGCCTTGCTTTAAATATAAATTTGCCAATTCAAGGGAAATCTTCCGGCGTTGTAATTCATCCTTTAAGCCAAAATGAGTGATATAATTCGCGATCTTTAATATTTTAAATGTCGGTGGCTTTTTTTCAACAGAGGGATTTTTAAGGCGCGGGTTAAATGATAAGGGTTGTACACGTGTGTACTTTGGAAATAATTCTGCCAACGCCTGCAAGGCTTCTTTATTGGCCAAACGTCGATCCTTAAAATTCCAGTCACACCATAGATCAGCAATATCGCCGCCGCTCGGCTGTCTGTCGCCTCGTTTGGTGAATCCAGCACTCCCGGACAATCCGAAATCATGCCAGCGGGTTTGCTGCTCATTAATTTTAAAAGAGGCGGTATGTTCGTCGGGCCGAAAAGGAGAAAAGTACCAATTTTCCCGTTTGCGGTCGATGTGAGAGTGGCGGCCGCCGATATATTCGACGTACAAAGATAGCGGGATAGTTTTTGCTTCAGCGTTATTCATTTCGATTACCTCAAAAATAAAAGATTTGGCAACCTTGCAAAACGGGTTTGCAAGGTTGGCTGACGATTAAAAATTTGAATAATGCCGGCCTAGTCGGTTGGCTTCAGGCTGTCGATACAGGCTTTGATATCTTCGGCTCGCCAAAAGGTAAGGCCACGGTCTTTGACACGTTTTGGGAACCGTCCAGTGCGAACGCCTTCCCACCAGGTGGCTTCGCTCACCGGAATAAATTTCAAAACGGTGGCAATTCTTAAAAGTCCGGTTTCGGGTAAACGCAAGGGTTCTTCCATGTGATGCTCCATAAAAAAGGCCGCTTAGGGAAGCGGCGTTAATAAAAAAATGTCTTTGGGTTGGAGTGCACCGTAACACAATTTACGGCATAAGTCAAGGAATAAATTCCTAAGATAAATTCATAGATCAATTAAACCAATACATATTCTATATTATTTATAGGAAATAATTCCTTTAAATCACTTTTAGGGCCGTACATAATATTGCTTAAATAGTTTCCCAACAAGATAAAAGCCTGTTTTTGTTCCTCTTTCAACTCTGCACGCTGATAAGTTTCCATCATAGGGTCGGACATCCGCTGATTTAGGCATTTTTTGATGATATGGGGCATAACCCCCAACTGCTGCATAATTGTTGCAGCTGTGCGGCGCAGATCGTGAGTTGTCCAATTGCCGTTCAATAATTCTAATGAGTTATTGTGTTTCCGGCTGGTGATGGGTTTCCATTTATCGGTTGGAAACCCTGGCTTACATCTTGGCAGTTGCCTCAACCTGATTTGCTTTTGAAACGCGCCCTTTTCCAGTGGGAGTTCGCCGTATTGGTCCGGAAATAACAATTTATGTTTGGTGATTTTTGCAATGGCTTCAAACTGCCGAATGGCAAAATCAGAAAGATAAATATTATGTGGGTCGGTATTTTTTGAGCGCTCACTTGGAATGTGAAAATTACGGGCCGCCAGATCAAAATCATTTACTGGTGCATTAATAATTTCTTTGTTGCGGCATCCGGTTGCCAAAAAGAGCCATATCGCATGTTGATACTCTTCTTTCATACCACAGACTGGCAAACGGTCTTTAAGCAAATATAATTCCTGCTCATTCAATACCCGTTTGCGTGACTGTAGTTTGCCGCCTAAACGGTTTTTCCTGACATGCAGCGCAACATTCGACTGCACCAGTTCTTCCTCTTCGGCATATCTAAAGAACTGGCGCAAATAAGTCAAAAGGAGTTTGGCAGTGCGATTGGCAAATCTGTTTTTCGGTCTATCGACAATATCTTTAATATCCTGCCGTGTTACTTCATCAATAGGTTTTGTGCCAATTAAAGGCATCACATCCAATTTGAACATGCGGTTTATTTCTTTGCCTTTGTCTTTGAGGTAAACGAGTTCCTCGTTTAGCCACAGATCGAAAACAAGGACCACAATTTTTTGCTGTTTTAGAAGTGTGGCGTTCCGTTGCAGCCGTTTCTTCTCACGTTTCTTAGTAACCTCCTTTAAGGGATCAATATCCTTGTGAATCTGTTTACGCCGCTCGCTGGCAAGGTCGCGCGCTTCTTGCAAAGAAATGTCAGAGTAAGGCCCTAAAGACTGTTTACGGCGTTTGCCCGTATCGGGCGAGGTGTAGCGCAAAATCCATTCTTTGGCGCCGTTGGTTCGGACGAATAGATAAAGCCCGCCACCATCGCTTATCATTTGGTCGGTGAGGCCGGGCTTGTATCGTTTAATTTGCAGGTCGGTGAGGCGATGAATGTTGTTGGACAATCCCTAAGTACCCTTTCGTCAGTAGGTCGCGTTGTGTACCAGTGAACAGTAGGGCGTGCTTGTGTACCGATTTGTGTACCAGTAAACGCCCGATCTGACTGTTTTAGATTAGAGTAGTCTATACTAAAACGGGCGCTAAGTCAATAAAAACATTCAATTTTTTGGACTAGATTGGACAGGATTGGATTCTTAGATGCAACTTTTAATCAGTAGGTCGTGGGTTCAAGTCCCACCGAACTCACCATCTTTTCAATCGTTTAATTGCAATGTATGCCTCACAAAAAATAGGAATAAATGGTTGTGTACCATTTTGTGTACCACTATTTTTTTACGGTTAATTCTTCAAAATATGATACTCGAAATATACATGACCTAAATTGGTTTTACTCATGTATTAAGATAAAATTTCTCCCCGAATGATCATTGCATGGCTAAAGCTTCAGCGTAAAGACGCGACTTTTGCATTGCCGCGAATTCGCGCAGGTTAGGTATGCGGAAATTCGTTATTGATTTTCTCCATTTTAAAAACGAGTGATTGCAAGGAAGTTTTCGCTTAATTGATGAAGTCTTTAGAAGTTTGTTTGATTTGTAAATGGAAAACTAACGATTCAGCGCTTATCATATAAAATATGAGAAAAATTAAGAAAGAAGAATTAGAGAATATTCTCCATTTTGCAAAAGAGCGTGTTAAGAAAGGGGATACGCCACCGTGGGATTTTGAAAACTGGAAAAAAATCGCGGATGGCATCGAGAGCTTATTAGGCCCCAATACCATCCCGATAAGTTCTAATGAAATTAATCCGGCAAATTCACAGAAATCGCGTAAACGTCTGGGAAGCGGTCTGCGACTAGTGGACGATAAATATTGCCCAGATAACGTTCGACCCCATTGATATAAGCCTCTGGTACTGCTGCCCACGTTACATAGAGGCCTAAGTGAGCATATTTAGTAATAGCTGGGTCAAGACGGTGAGCTGTAATGCGCTCTGCAATATTCCCCTGACCAATCTTCACGGGTTTAGAGTTAACACCACCATGCCAAATAAAATATACGCCTCGCATATTATTATTGGGAAGAGGGGCGTCTTGAAGAGTATGGTTTCCTCCTAAGAGCGATTGTTTTGACCAGTTCACTTTTAAGTCGAACATGTAAATTCCTTTGGTTAAGATTAAGGTTTAATGAGCGACAAATTTGCTTGCGCCTTATCTGCCCTCATCTATATTTAACCATAATTTTAGGAATACCGTCAAGCTATTGATTTCCTTGACATTTATAAGAGTTTCTATATAATACAGCTTCTTTATTATATATTAAAAACGATTCACATATATAAAATTTTAGGGGAGTATGTATTTAGCTAACGATAGCCCAAAAACCTATCGGCTCACACAGTTCAAATTATTCCCTGACGCACAACAATTGGGTAGTCTTTCCGCACTTATTCATTAAGAAAGAGAAGTAAATGTCAGAGTTAGCTATATGGATTTATTTAGGAGTTTCAACTCTTATTGGAGTTGTAACTGCATTGTTAGCGTATATTCGTGGTCTTAATGAATACGGATTATTAAAAGGCGGCACAATTGGAATGGTAGCTGCTTTTTTCATGGGGCTTATCTTTGGTCTGGTTTGGCCCTTAATTTGGCTGCTGTACTACTTAAAGGTTATCACACCATATAAATTGTATTAATTACAAACTGTATCACGAGCGGCGTCATTTAGCTTTCGTGCAATTTGGTCGCAGATGTCATCTCGTCCATCATCATAACCAGCATCATATCCTGATTTATAGTCCTTGCGCTCCTCTAAAGGAGGGTCACAGCTTAGGATAAAAAAGGGTAGGATTAAAATAAGCCAGCGCATGGCAATATAGTAACTTCAAAATAGGGTTTGAAAAGCCGTTTACTTAAATACAAATCCCGAAATTTTATGTTTCAGTATGGAAAATACTCGAAGTACTAATACCTAAATTAATTTAAGTATTGTATCAGGCTAAAATTTTCTCTGATTTTTAATTTTCAAAAGTGAAGAATATCTGCTGTCATTGTCAGGGTGGTCGTTTTCATACTTTCCAACTATTTCCTTTAAATTTTGTATGGCAAATTGAAATTTCCCTAATCGCTTTTCGCCGTCTGTACTCGGACTTTTTTCTTCGTTTTTTGGATTAAGAGCGTAAGCAGTCAGTAACTCATTATCTCTTTTTTGTCTAAATGCCTTTTGTTGGTTTATATCGGCATTCGGATATACTCGCAAAGCAAATCGGTCGCAAATCCGTTCTTCTTGTCGTTGAAATGCTGCATGGATAAGCTTTGCGCCATAAGCTAATGGCGTTGTAATAAAAGAGATGTCAGGAAGCTTATTTTGCAGATCACTAATGCCTTCGTAAATCTTACCTGAACCAATTACAAAAGAGTGAATATTTAAAACGCCTTTCACATACTGATTATAGGCTAAACTGGCATGTTTGATTTCGTGCGCACTTGTAAAATCAGTTACCACTTTGGGGGCTTCCAATAAATCTCCAGGCGTAGCATGGAAATCAAACGCTAAAGGTTGGGATGATCCAGGTTCGTCTAACTTCCATATATCAACCGAAGAAGGGTTTTCTGTTTCAATACGGTAGTTGTTTTTGATATACTCGAAAGTATCTTTTTCTTTATCCGTAAACCTGCTTTGGTTTTCGGGAGCAATTAACAAATTAAACGTATCGTTATAACTGACAGAAAGCCGATAACGGGTTTCGCTATTAGATGGGTATTCGGAATATTCCATCCATATTGTATAGCACAAACTATATAATATGGAATTAAAATAACTAATTAATAGGAAGTTAATTCAACGGTCAAAAGCTAAACACCGAATTGTTATCTTTCCAACCCCTTATTCTTGGCCTGCTCCTTTTCGCGTTTCATTTGTTCAAGAATTTGCTCGCGATCTCGTTGGTCTTTGCCTGCTTTCACAGCGTTTAAATATTCGTTTTTATCGTTTTCACTGGAAAGTATCTTATTCAGCAATTCCGGTTCATATTTTCCTAAGGTGTAGCCTGTATTAAAACCTTTAATGTATAGCAGTGATGGGTCTTTTTCCTGTTCCATTATCAAAAAGTTTCATTAACAAAATCCTCTAAATAAGCACTTATTGAATCTGCGTCATATAAAATAATCTTTTTTTCGGGTTGACTATAACGTATTTGTCCCTGATCTCTAAGTTTCTGCAAAGTCGTTTTGCTGGTTATGCGTAGCATTTTCATCGCTTCTGCTCCTGAAATCCATTTGTCTTGTTTGATTTCATGCTTTTGTCGAACATAGTCGATAACTTTATCGAGTAGGGCAAAATAGGCGGTTTCTTCAATGCAGATAACTTCCATTTAGTTAGATGGTATTTTCTGTGAAGATAAATATTTCGATTGGCTATCGAAAAAAAACTCCTGAACATTGGGGTTTATTGGGAAGATTTTCGTATATTGGTACTATAGATCGCTACAGGGATTTAGCGATTTGAGAATTAATTCTCATACAAAGTTTGGTGTGTATGAACATTGTATGTTTTGAAAAAACAAAGGCAGCTACAATTCCTCGTAACTGCCTCATCTTTAAGTAGCGGGGAGCAGGATCGAACTGCCGACCTTAGGGTTATGAATCCTACGCTCTAACCATCTGAGCTACCCCGCCGGAGAAATAAAATATTTCTTGCAAAGTTCAATATTCTGCTTATTATCGCATTTATATTTATAAACTTACAAACCCTGCCAAAAAGGTTTGCAAATATAGCAAAAATTGGTTTTCTTTAGAAAAAATGTTCACATTTAAGGCTCACGCGTAATCAATCCGATAACCTGCATGTCCGAGAAAAAAAAGTTTACTATCGAGTATGAGATAAAATCATCCCCTCGCATACTCTTCGGGTTTTTAAATGAGCCGAATGGATTAACGCAATGGTTTGCAGATGATGTGAGCGTGAAGGACCAGGTTTATACTTTTACCTGGGATGATGAGCAGCAAAAAGCAAAGCTGCTGACCGTAAAAGAAAATAAGTTGGTGCGGTTTAGATGGGTGGATGACGATCCGCAATTTTATTTTGAAATGGAGATATTGCAGGACGAACTTACCAACGATGTGGCCCTGGCAATAACTGATTTTGCTGTCGAAGAAGCCATTAGCGAACGCAAACTGATCTGGGACAACCAGGTTGAATACCTCATCAGCGTTTTAGGCGCGTAGCCGGCGCGGCGCTTCAAAAAACCGGCCGCCAAACTCCTCTCCTATAGTAATTTCGGCGTGGCTGAGCCCGGGCCAAAACGATAAATGATGGTTACCTCGTGGGTAGGGATATTAAAGCCGCCCAAATCATTGGAGCCTACGTTGAACTGGTAACTGTAGCCGATATGAAAGCTGTCGACGTTGATGGTCATGATACCGGCGGCCTGGTTGCTGGTGCGGTAATCAAACCCGAGACCGAGGATGTCCTTTAATATGACTGTGCCGGATATATCAGCGGTTGTGGTTGTGCCTTTGGCATATGAAATCAGGAATGCCGGTTTAAGCTTAATATCGTCGTCCGGTTCGCCGCTTAAATAGGCGCCGGCTAAATAATAGTGATTTACAAAATTATTGTTGTTTTGCACCGATGCTGTACCCAGGCTTGTAATGGTCAGCTCAGGCGCCGACAGGCCTATATAGTAGCTATCCGTATAATACATTACCCCGAAACCGATATTCGGTTTATCCTGCCGTACATCGTTGCGGAATTCCGGGTCATTGGAATCCAGCTGCGAGTAGTAAGCTGTATAATTGCGCAGGCCGGCATTCAGCGAAACTGCCAGGAAATCGGTTTCGCCCAATTGGATGGCTTTGGCAAAATAAGCATTAACTTCTGTTTGATGCTCCACGGCAAAATTATCGTTAAAAATGATAAGCCCGGCAGCGGCATTAATGTCGCTAAACGGGATGTTGCCGTTTAACAGGTAGGTGGTGGGGGCGCCATCAATACCCACCCATTGCTTGCGCGCGAGGGTGCTTACCGAGCCAGCCTTATCCAGCAGGGAGGCTGCCGGATTTAGCGGGGTAAGGTTATCCATAAATTGTGTATAAGTAAATGCAGGCGTTTGAGCCATACCCTTCGCGGCAGCAAATAACACTAATCCCGCCAGCACAAAAAAACGTTTAAACTTGCACATATTTCAATTGATCAAACCGGTTAAAAGGTTGCCTTTCCAAACAATTCAGATTTTCAGGAAAGTTGGGATTATTTTCTAACAAAATCAACTCACATAAACATGCTATTTCGTTAAATATCGTTTTTTTTGTTTTATAAAAATATTTTTTAACAGAAATGTGATTTTTGGACGATGATTGTGCGCCTGGGATGCGAAGGAAAGGCCTGATGATTGATTTAGGACGGTGGCAGTTGCCGGCTTAGTTTTTGACTTTTACAAAGGTTGCCGGACCGGCTTAATGTTATTTAATTTACTGACAAATTCATGTCAGTGAACGCACAAAAAGGATGTTAAGGCATTTGATCCATATTTTTATTAAGCAATTGATTGTCAATAATTTAAAAAATGGTTAACATTGAAATATGTTAAGTTGTGTTAACCCTTTTGTGTCATTATGGATGCGCGTTACCTGGTACATTGGCAATTAGCAGGCAAACATTACGATCATCTATAAACAAAGGTCGCATTGAAATCCTTTTTATGATTATTCGATAAAAACGTGTTGACAGGACACTGTTTTTTCCTTGCTTTACCAGGAATCCTCGTTATTATTAAGATCATTGCAGAAAGTGGCGGGTAACCCTAATTGACATTCAGGCTGATTTCGTTCTCCCAAACTACTTTCCGGTCCAGGTTCATCTCAAAGTCCGAAAGCGCAAATGCCCTGTCGGGCTTTATCTTTTTCGAAAAGACTTTCTTCCCGTTCACAAAAACATTTACTTTTTTGCGGTAATCGATCATGTCCCTGTTCAGGCGGATGCGAAATGCGGCGACATCGCTGGTTTGGATATAAAAGTTATTGCCCTGGCGTCTGGCTTTTAGCGCGCCCGACTTGCGTGGATAATCAAATGCCATTTCTTCCCGGTGAACTATTTTGTTAAAATCATTGGTATCCGGCCAGTCGGTGATTTTAAAGTTTGGATCGGTTTGCCAGGCCGCTTTTTTTAAAAGGGTATCTAATCGGGTAATGATTATCCAGTCGGACGTTCCATATTTCACATTATCGGTCTCAAAATAAATCTCACCCGGATAAGGGTTGCGTACACGATTGGCCATATCGGCAAATATTTTGGCCATTGGCGTAAATGCTTCTTTCATGGCAGGGAACCAATGCGGATAACCCGCATTCAATTGAGTGTACCAGCTAACGCCAAGCGATTTAGCCAGGCTGTCGATAGTTTTTACAGCAGCATACGGATAATAATAATCCTTATCCGTTGCAAAGTTGTAAAAGTGCCGCGTCATCCCGTTTTGCAAAAAGGTGCCGCCGATGTACACACGGGGCTGGGTATCCATGCCGTAAAAACCTGCGTAAAGCGATGGCGATTTAACGAGGTAAGTAAATACCCCGGTAGCGCCATTGGAATGGCCCAGCAATTCAACCCGGTTATCATCGATATTTAAAAATGCCTTCAGGTATATTACAATCCGATTCACCATATCAAAACCGCTTTCGGTGGTCATCCAGTTGATAGTTTTGGTACCCATCGGGTAAATGGTGATATAATTTTTTGCATAAAAAGGAATGTGATCGCTGGTCGCGCGATAAACGTACCTGGCGGCGGCTGCATCACCGTAACCGACACTATGCCTTACTGCGCCGTGCAAAACAACTAAAACGGGGCTTGGCATCGCTGGGTCGTAATTGTCAGGAATGCGGACATAAAATGGCACATCGGTTGTATCTACACGGATATAAAGCAAAACGCCATTGTCTTTAATATACGGTTTGGGCGACCGGTAAACCGGCAGCTTTTTTAACCTGGCGTAAAAATCGACGCCTCTGGGCAGGCCGTTTAGCTGTGGCCGTACATCCAGCGCGTTTTCAAACACGATGCAGGCGGCCTTTACGGAGTCGAGGCTTTTCTTTTCATTCGCACGTTCCTGATCTTCGCCGTCCTTCACAGCTGCAATCATTGTTTTCCAGCGGGCATCGTCCTTTAAAAAATCAAAGGCTTTTTCCTTAAGCAGTTCAGCGCTAAAAAACGGGTTATTATTAAGAGCATTGTTCTTTACGTAACGGTTTAACGCCGCCATTGTCTTTTCCGTGTTCTTTGCGAGGGCCCAGGCGATAGCCACACGGTAAGCCAGTCCGTTTGATTCAGGGTCGGCCTTGTCCAGGTATAGCTGGTAGTTTGCCGCCGCGCAGGGATAGTCCTTCAATTTCATACACGAATCAGCCAAACCCATATAATTGATGTTTTGTGCTGAAAGAGCAGTCGGGTGCAGCAGGCAGCTTATACATATGGGTAAAAGGGCGAAGACGGAAAGGTTTTTTTTCATACCGGGAATGGGCGTTTACACAAAACTGCCGACCGTGCGGTCATAAATAAAATGCGATTGACAAACGCCTGATATTTGCTGATGAAGCGACTATATCAAGTCAAAAGTCGAATAGCATTTTCTGACTTAAGACTTCCGACTTGGGCCTAACCAGGCCCGCTTCATCATTAAAATTTGTGCGTTCGTGTACTTCAGAAGGTGATATGGGTTAAAGCCTTTATATTTAACCAATGAAACGTAAATACCTGGTGTGGCTGCACCTGGCGGTATGGCTGCTGATATTGGCTAACTACACGTGGAATTCGGCTGCTTACCGATTTTATGCGCATGACAGGCACGTGCCCTTAACGATCGGGTTATTTGCCGAATATTTATTTGTAGCGCTGCTTTACCTGATTATTTCTGTCATCTGCTTTTATAGCGCATACCTGCTGGTTGCACCGGCGCTGCTGCGCAAAAATAAATGGTACCTGGCAGTTGTATACGCTGCGCTTACTTTTATGGCCGCCTGTGGCTGGCGGTATGTTACCGAATACCGTATTATGCTGCCGTACCTGGGTTTTGATAATTATCGCGGCCATCCCTGGGCGGTAAGCGACTATATCTCCAATGTTTTCTTCTTTTATTTCCCCAGCTATTTTGTTTATGGGCTAATGTACTTTTTTGTAGAAAGTTGGTACAAAACCCGACTCAACCAGCAGGAATTACTAAAGGAAAAAGCGGCTGCTGAATTGGCATTTCTGCGTTCGCAGGTTAACCCCCATTTTTTGTTTAACAGTATAAACGATATTTACTCGCTCACCTGGCAAAAATCGGATCAGGCGCCTGCGGCCTTGTTAAAGCTCTCTGAAATTTTACGGTATATGTTGCGCGAAGATCCTGATGGCCTCACGCCCCTGAGCAAGGAAGTGAACTATATTGAAAATGTAATAGACCTCCAACGGATAAGCGCCAAGGGCGGTGCTTTTATTAATTTCAGCGCGAAAGGGTTAATAGATGGTCAAAAGGTACCTTCGCTTATTTTTATTCCTTTTGTCGAAAATGCCTTTAAGCATGGGGTATTAAATGATGCTGATCACCCGGTTCGAATATCGCTTTCGGCTACTCCTGACGGAATTCATTTCTGTGCGTTCAATCAGAAAAACAACCATCAAAAGGACATTACGGGCGGGATTGGCCTTAACAACATAAAAAGGCGGCTCGAACTATTGTATCCCGAAAGACATCAACTGATAATTGATGATAAAGATGATTGTTATAACGTTAACCTGAGGTTACCGGCATGAAAAAACTAAAATGCCTGATAGTTGATGATAAACCACTAGCGATTGATCTGCTTGCAGATTACGTGTCGAAGGTATCTTTCCTCGATTTAGCGTCGACGACCACCAATCCGCTGGAAGGGCTTGCCATTGTGCGTGAACAAAACATCGACCTGGTTTTCCTTGACATCCAAATGCCGGAGTTGAACGGCATCCAGTTTATAAAAATAGCGGGCAAACAATGCAAGATCATCCTAACTACGGCTTACAGCAAATATGCACTGGACGGCTACAAACATGATGTGGTGGATTATTTGATGAAGCCTATTTCGTTTGAACGTTTTTACCGTGCAGCGGAAAAAGCGCTGCAGCTGATCTGTTCCGGCAAGCCTGCGGCTACCACAGCAGAGGCATCTATCAAAGAACAAGCTGCCGAATACCTTTTTATCAAAACCGAACATCGCATACAAAAAGTAAACTTAAACGAGATCCTTTACATCGAGGCCCTGCAAAACTATATCGCTGTAAATACCGCCGGCCAAAAGGTTTTAAGCCTGGTGACCATGAAAAAGATAGAAGAGCAATTGCCGAGGAAGGATTTTGTACGGGTACATAAATCATTTATCGTGGGGCTGAGGCATATCAGCTCGGTGGAGCGCAGCAGGATATTTATTGGTGAGACGATTATCCCTGTGGGGGATAATTACAGGGATGGATTTTACGAGTTAATCGATCTGAAATGAATGAAAAAGCCCCGCAAAGCGAGGCTCCAATATTTTATCGTAGTGGCGACTACGTCATCTTCAATTTCTTCTGTATATCCGCCACATAGCCTTTAAACTTCTTATCGGTGTCGATCAAGTCTTCAACTGTCTGGCAGGCATAGATCACGGTGGAGTGGTCGCGGCCGCCGAAGAAGTGGCCGATGGATTTTAGTGAACTTTTGGTATGGGCCTTGGCTAAGTACATAGATATCTGGCGTGCTTGTACAATCTCGCGTTTGCGTGTTTGTGATTTCACCATCTCTATCGGCACTTCAAAATACTCGCAAACCAGGTTTTGGATATACTCCATCGAAATTTCCTTTGAAGAATTCTTAACAAAGTTCTTCAGCATTTGCTTGGCCAGCGCCAGGTCGATCTCCTTGCGGTTCAAGGTCGATTGCGCCAGCAGGGATACCATGGCGCCTTCCAGTTCGCGAACGTTATTATCAATGTTATGGGCAACGTATTCAATTACATCATTTGAAAGTTCGATGCCGTCCTGGTAGGTTTTGTTTTTAAGGATAGCCATGCGGGTCTCCAGGTCGGGAACCTGTAGATCGGCCGATAAGCCCCACTTAAACCTGGAGAGCAGGCGTTCTTCCAAACCGGCAAGGTCTTTCGGGGCCTTATCCGAAGTAATTATTACCTGTTTGCCCGATTGGTGCAAATGATTAAAAATATGGAAGAAGAAATCTTGTGTTTTTTCCTTGCCGGCAAAGTTGTGCACATCATCCATGATGAGCACATCTATCGCCTGGTAAAAATTCACAAAATCGTTAATATTATTATGCTTAAGAGCGTCAACAAACTGCTGAGTAAACTTCTCGCAGGATACATACAGCACCAGCTTATCCGGAAGGGTTTGTTTAATTTCGTTACCGATGGCTTGTGCCAGGTGGGTTTTACCCAAGCCAACGCCGCCGTATATCATCAGCGGGTTAAATGAAGTGCCTCCCGGTTTTGCCGCTACCGCATAGCCGGCCGATCGTGCCAAACGGTTGCAGTCACCTTCAACAAAGTTGTTGAAGGTATAATTCCGGTTCAATTGCGGGTCGACGTTCAGTTTTTTTAACCCGGGTATTACAAAAGGGTTCTTGATGTCTTTGTTTATAGAAATGGGTATCGGCATGGACTGATTTTTTGATTCGGCACCGTTCCCGTTCGAAGGCAGATTTGTTGTATAGGGTTTTGCCGAGGATGATTGTTCAACAACAATATTGTACTCCAAACGTCCGTCGTCGCCTAATTGTTTTTTTATTGTTTTGCGCAACAGGCCAACATAATGCTCTTCCAGCCATTCATAAAAAAATAAACTTGGTACTTGGATGGTTAAAACTGTTCCTTCCATTCTTAAAGCTTTAATCGGCTCAAACCAGGTCTTAAAACTCTGGGCCGGGATGTTGTCTTTAATGATTTGAAGGCAGCTGTTCCAGACGTTAGTACAAGTTTTTTCCATATACATTTTATTAAAATATTGATTTCCAAGTCCCCAGCTAACAATCTTTTGACCCGTTTCGGAACCTCGAATATTCAAAAAAAAAGGGGATAAAAAAATAAAATTTTAACTTTTTCCAGAAATAAATTTATGATAAAATAAAGCGCTTTATAGTATTAATTTCATATAAAATATTATATTAAGCCGCTGAAATATACTTTTCCCCCGGCATTTAACTCATCCGATAATCCTTGTAGCAATAAGTTCATTCCCTGTTATTAAGGCCGTTTTTTGTCCCGACTTGTCTTTTATTTCTTTACCAATAGTTAATTTTTAACCATTGGAGCACGGTAAATTTTGGGCGCGCACCTCTCCAGATTTGCTTGTTGGTTGACGGCATAACTGAGGGTTAAAGGCTCAAAAAAAGGGATTCAATACTCACCAAAAACGCCCCGAAGCTGGTCCGAAATTTCGCCCAGGGTTGCGTAATTTTCAACGGCGCTGAGAATGAACGGCATAAGGTTGGCGCTGCCTTTGGCCGCCGAAAACAACTGGTCGAGGCTGCTTTTAACGGCGGCGTTATCCCGCTCTTTTTTTAATTTTTGAAGCTTTTCTATCTGCTGCAGTCTGATGGAATCGTCAACCCTGAAAAGGTTAGCGCTAACAGCTTCCGGATCGGTGAAACGGTTTACACCAACCAATATTCTTTCTCCCTGTTCAATTTCATTTTGGTACGCATAAGCCGAGCGGGCTATTTCCTGTTGAATGAAATCCTGCTCAATCGCCTTAACCGATCCGCCCATCGCGTCTATCTTATCGATATATAATTGCGCCGCTTTTTCCATGTCGTCAGTTAACGCCTCGACAAAATAAGAACCCGCCAGGGGATCGACAGTATCGGTCACACCACTTTCAAAAGCAATGATCTGCTGAGTTCGTAATGCTGTTTTGGCAGCCGCTTCCGTCGGTAAGGAAAGAGCTTCGTCGTAGCCATTGGTGTGCAGCGATTGCGTACCTCCCAAAACAGCAGCCAGCGCCTGGTTGCTGACGCGAACGATATTGTTCATTGGTTGCTGGGCCGTTAAGGTTGAGCCCCCGGTTTGGGTATGAAAGCGCAGCTTTTGGGCGCCTGCGTCGGTTGCCCCTAAGCTTTCGGTAATATGCGCCCACATGCGCCGGGCCGCCCTGAATTTGGCGATCTCCTCAAAAAAGTTATTGTGACAGTTGAAGAAAAAGGAAAGTCTTTTTGCAAAAACATTAATGTCGAGCCCTTTGTCAATTGCCGCCTTCAAATAGGTTTTTCCGTTGGCCAGGGTAAAAGCCAGCTCCTGCACAGCGGTTGAGCCGGCTTCGCGAATGTGATAGCCTGATATGGAAATGGTGTTCCATTTGGGTACCTCTCTGCTGCAATATTCAAAAACATCGGTGATCAGCCGCATCGACGCTTCCGGCGGGTAGATATAGGTTCCGCGTGCGGCGTATTCTTTTAAGATATCGTTCTGCACCGTTCCCGAAAGTTGCCCCAGGTCGGCCCCTTGTTTTTTTGCAAGCGCAATATACATGGCCAATAATATAGGGGCAGTAGCATTAATGGTCATCGACGTGGTAATGTCCTTGAGGGCAATACCGTCAAACAGCAATTCTATATCTTTTAGCGAATCGATGGCGACTCCTACCTTTCCCACTTCGCCTTCTGAAAGCTCATGATCCGAGTCATAGCCTATTTGGGTTGGCAGGTCGAACGCCACGGACAGGCCCATGGTGCCCTGACTTAATAAATAGTGGTATCGCTTGTTAGATTCCTCTGCGGTGGAAAAGCCAGCGTACTGGCGCATGGTCCAGGGCTTGCCCCGGTACATGTCCTTTTGAATGCCCCGGGTAAACGGGAATTCGCCAGGCAATTCATCCATGCCGGAAGGTTCGGTATAAACTTCTTTTATTTCAATCCCCGAAGTAGTAGTTACCTTTCTTTTTGTCACAGATTGCACCGTTTTAATTATTTGATTGCACCGATTAAAAGAATTTCCATAGATTTCCTTCTTCCCGACTTTCGGACTTCTCCGACTTTCCGGACTCTTTTAAAACAGCTCTTCCAGGTCTTTTCTCAACCGGCCGGCTGCAACATCATAAGGATTATCTTCCAACTGGCTTAAATAACCCAAGATGGTTTTGCTCAAATCAAGCCCCGAGGCATCCGCCGGTAATGACTTTACGGCATTAGCCACTATATTTAAGGTATCGTCTTTTACCAATTTTACTACGCCCCAGGCCCGGCCGCTGACGTATATTTGCTGTGTGATGTTATGCTGGTACTCCGAGCGGATATCTTCAACAACCAGGTTTTGTAGTTCGACCGCCGTAAAGGCCGTAGCATTCAGCCTTATGAGCATATTCGCGGGATTAATACGCTCGATAAACAACACCAGCCGCTCATAAGCCTGCAGCCTTAGCGGCATGGTTTGATTGCTCTGCGTTTTCCTGAATTCAAGCAACTGTATTTTTTCGTCCCTGTCCAGGTAGGGTTTGATAAGATAAAAAGCAATCCAAACCACACCGGCGCCCGCAATTGTGTACTTTGCTATATCCTGTAAAAACGAGGAAAGGTTCATAATTTGAATGTTATCTATCGGTCATAAATAAACCGGCTGAGGCAAAAATGTGTATTTTAGCTTATATTTGTGAAGTTAATTGAAAATAAGATGAGTATTGCTGTTGAAACTGCACCCGGTCCTGTTGTCTTTACGGAAGGTGCAGTGAAAGAACTAAAAAAACTGAGGGATCAGCAGGAGATTAGTGACGATTTTGGCCTGCGCGTAGGCGTTGAAGGCGGCGGCTGCTCGGGTATGAACTATATACTGGGTTTTGACCAGAAAAAGGAAGGCGACCAGGAGTTCATCATCAACGATATAAAAGTTTATATGCATAAGGCACATGGTCTGTACCTGGTTGGCATGCAAATCGATTTCCAAGATGGCTTAAATGCACGCGGCTTTACCTTTAATAATCCCAACGCTGCCAGTACCTGCGGGTGCGGGTCATCATTCTCCGTTTAAAAAGGCTCTATTTTATCATTATTATTATTCTTCGCAGGCGCTTACCTACTGCAGCGCCTCGTCAATTGTTTTCTTGATCCAATACGGCGTGCCCGTCGTATATCCTGAAGCATGGAATTTTACTTTCCCCTCTTTATCCAACACCACGTTAGTTGGATATAAATTTATCTTAAACTGGTCGGCATAATATTGTCCGCGATCGATAATGTGATAGGAAAAGGGATTGTTTTTTGTAAAGTCAAAAATCTGGTAATCCTGGTCAAGGCAAATGGCAACAAAAACCACGTTCGGGTTATTGGCGTATTCCAGGGCAATTTTATTCAGCTCGGGTATTTCCATCCGGCATGGCGGGCAGCCAATGAACCAAAAGTTCAGCACAATCACTTTACCGGCCATTTCCTTAAGCTTTACTTTATTACCATTTATGTCCTTCGTATTAAAAAGTTCAAGTTTTTGGCCGTCGGTAAAAAACTTACTTTCAGCGGGCTTGGGCATTCGGCTTGCCATGGCTTCTCTTTCTTTTTCGCTGATCTGGACAATCAGGTAGGCGGTACTGTCGCTGCGCGGATCAATGGGATGCAAGGTATATTTTCCGGTCGAAATCAATTTTTGCCATACCGCGTAAGGATAATCGATACCGGCTGAATCTTTAACAACGGTATGCTCATCAAGCCGGTGACGTCTTTGTGTAATTATCGTTTGTGCATCTGCCGCAGAAACAGCCGTAACAATTAATAAAAGAAGGAATATTTTTTTCATTTTTCATAGGTTCGCTGGTCGGTTTAAATTTAAAACTTTATCCCGGAATTTAAAAACCCGGTTTGGTTTTTCGGGGATGGCATAACGCTGAAATAATTATTCCGTCTTAATTTACCGGGCAGCTGTAACAAACCGGCAGATGCGTGTGTCTTAAACCCAACTCTTCATTAAATCCATGGCGGTTAAAACCAGCTTAAAAGAAAATGTTTCCATCGCGCTGCAGGCAATAGCGGGTAACCGGCTGCGTACCTCGCTCACCTCGCTCATCATTGCCATCGGCATCATGGCGCTTGTGGGGATATTAACCGCTATCGAAGGTATAAAAACCAAGGTAAATGACGCATTTGCAGGTTTGGGGGCCAACTCTTTCACCATCGATAACACCAACAATGGGCTTAATTTTGGCAATGGCGGCCACCAGAAAGTTTATCCAACCATTACCTATGAGGAGGCAGAAAGGTTCCACAAAGAATTTAGCATGCCGGTTGTTTCAGCAGTGAATTTAAGTGTGACAGGAACAGCAGTTGCAAAATATGGCGACAAAAAAACCAACCCGAATATATCGGTAACCGGCTCTGATGAAAACTATCTGACTACCAGCGGCAACAAACTGGACTTTGGCCGTAATTTTTCTTCGGCTGAAGTTGAGCGCGGCGAAAATGTAGTGATGATAGGCGGCGAGATAAAAAAACGCCTGTTTAAAGATGAGGATCCGATAGATAAGTCGATTTTTATAGGAAGCAGCCGATTCAGGGTTGTCGGTGTTTTTGCAACCAAGGGATCGGGCATGTCATTCGGGGGCGATAAATTTTGCATTATCCCTGTGTTGGAAGCTAAACAGATCGACCCCGATACCAACCGCTCATTTACCGTTACGGTGATGGTTAAAAACGTATCGGCTTTGGACGCCACCATTGGCGAAGCCACCTCGCTTTTCAGAAATGTTCGCGATCTTGACGTGAGAGCCGAGGATGATTTTGTGATTGAAAGAAGCGATACCTTTCAGCAGCAACTATCCGGTCAGCTAACCGGGATAACCGCAGGCGGCCTGTTGATCAGCGTGATTACGCTTATCGGCGCAGCCATCGGATTGATGAATATCATGCTGGTATCCGTAACCGAGCGCACCCGCGAGATTGGTTTGCGCAAGGCTTTGGGCGCCACGCCGGCCATCATCCGGAAACAATTTTTAATAGAAGCCATCGTTATCTGTTTCCTCGGTGGTATTCTTGGCGTTTTGCTGGGAATGATCGTGGGTAACTTAATAGCCCTAAGCATCAGCGGTTCGTTTGTCGTACCATGGGACTGGCTGGGAATAGCTATTTTGCTTTGTACGCTGATTGGCCTTATTTCCGGCTTTTACCCTGCCAGCAAAGCTTCCCGGCTCGACCCGGTTGAGGCACTGCGTTATGAATGATTTGCGGATGTGCAAATATGCGGATGATTTGATTGCAGAGCGATTTTCAAGACTAACTTTTAAGGAAAATTAAGAAAGGTATGCACGTGCCACAATTTTGAAACCCGGAAGTTTTTTCATCCGTACCTCTGAAACCCGCACATTTCCACCTTATCTCAGCATAATATTCTTAAGCGGGTAATCAATCATCACTTTCTCCAAATACGGCATCCTTAACGCGTCCTTAAACGCTTCGGCGTGTCGTAAATGGTGCATATCGCTTGAAATGAAATCAACCAATTGGCTGTCGATGAGGTTCTCGGCCATCTTTTTGGTGTCCTTACCGTAATAGCCGGTAAGCGATATCGTGTTTATCTGTAAGAGGGTGCCCCAGTCGCGAAGTGTTTTTAGCTGGTCGATATCGAGGTAAGGGTATCTTTCGGGGTGCGCCAGGATGGGCTTATAGCCCATATCAATTAGTTTTTGAATAACCGGAACCACATTAGGCGGTTGGCTGATAAATGAGAACTCGAACAGCACGTAATTGTCGCCCATGATCATCAGCTCGTTCCGCTTTACCCTTTCTTCAAATGTCTCGTCAAAATAATGCTCGGCGGCGGCTTCAATGTCAATCTCTATTTTTTCTTTTTCGAGCTCTTCCTTAAGTATTGCAAGGGCGTTATTGATCGTCTCGGGCGTATTCCGGTAATAGTCGGCCATGATGTGCGGCGTGGCAATTATTTTTTTAATGCCAAGCGACATCATTTTTTTGATAAGTGCGATCGATTCCTGGGGGTTTTTGGCGCCGTCGTCAATTCCGGGCAGCACGTGCGAGTGCATATCCACCATTATCGCGCTGTAATCAAAAGTGATATGTTCTTTTCTTTGCTCTTTCTTTTTAAAAATCCCAAACATCGTTACTTTGATATCATTAAAAAGCTTCCTTTTTTAGTTTTCAAAACAGGAAGCCTGGTGCATATTCAAGTTTATTTGCTTCATTTGCAGGGCTGTTCGCCCTTAACATTCAACCGACAAATGTAAATAATGCAGACGACATCCTGCCAAACTATTTTTAGCATCCTTTTTTTGACGCTAATTAAACGCCAAGCGGGTTTTGCGCAAGATATTGCTCCCAGGCCCAGGCTGACGACATCATGATATCGATACCCAGTTCAGCGCGCCAATGCAACTCCCCGGCCGATTTGGTTACATCCCCCCAAACTTTTTCAACATCGCCGCTCCTGCGGGGCCCAATCTCGTAGTTCAATTTTACACCCGTAGCGCGTTCAAAGGCATGAATGACCTCCAGCACAGTATTACCATTGCCGGTCCCTAAGTTAAAAACGTCGTAACCCGAAAAAGAGTTGCCTTCCATCAACTTTAATGCAGCAACGTGGGCTTTCGCAAGATCGACCACGTGGATATAATCCCTTATGCAACTGCCGTCGCGCGTATTGTAGTCTGATCCAAAAACCGTAATCTTCAATCGCTTGCCAATTGCTGTCTGCGTGATAAAAGGAACAAGGTTTTGAGGTACGCCAATCGGTAATTCACCAATCAGGGCCGACTCATGAGCGCCAACCGGGTTAAAATATCGAAGGGCGATTACTTTTTTGGCATCACCCGAAATAACGCTGTCTTTCAAAATTTCCTCAGCTATTTGCTTGGTATTGCCATACGGCGATTGCGCAGGTTTTACCGGCGCATCTTCAGTAACCGGTAAGTGGTCGGGCTGGCCATAAACAGTACAACTTGACGAAAACACAAAGTTGACGGGTTGCCCGCTATAAGCTTTTAACAGGTTAACCAGGGAAAGCAGGTTATTACTGTAATATTTCAAAGGATTTTTAACCGACTCGCCAACCGCCTTAAAAGCCGCAAAGTGGATGATACCAGCCAACCCGGGCTCCTTGCGTGAGAAATCTGAAAGTTTTTCTTCGTCGCACAGATCAAAATTATAAGCGGCCGGCTTAAAGCCTATTATTTTGGTTAGCTGATCAAGGATTCCCGGATCTGAGTTCGAAAGATCGTCGATGATCACGGGGTCGTAACCGGCATTTACAAGTTCGACCACGGTATGCGAACCAATATATCCCAATCCGCCTGTTACTAATATTCTGGACATTAATTTTTGTTGAAATAGGTAAAATCCTTGTGTTGTATCTCTTTTTCAGGAAGTGATTTGAAGTACTCATAGGTGATCTTCAAACCCTCGCTACGCGAAACCTTAGGCTCCCATCCTAAAATTGCTTTTGCTTTGGTAATATCGGGCCTGCGTTGTTTAGGATCGTCAACCGGTAATGGCAGACTGATCAGCTGTTGATCGGTGCCGGTTAGCTTGATGATCTCTTCGCCAAATTCACGTATGGTAATCTCGTCCGGATTACCAATATTCATAGGCTGGGCATAGTCGCTGAACAATAACCGGTAAATTCCCTCGATCAGGTCATCCACGTAGCAAAAGGAACGGGTTTGCGAGCCGTCACCAAACATGGTCAGCGATTCCCCGCGCAAGGCCTGACCTATGAACGCCGGCAATACCCGGCCATCATTCAACCGCATCCGGGGACCATAAGTATTAAATATCCTGACAATACGCGTTTCCAAACCATGAAAAGTATGATAAGCCATCGTTATGGCTTCCTGGAATCGTTTGGCCTCGTCGTACACACCGCGCGGTCCAACGGGATTAACATTACCCCAATATTCCTCGGGCTGCGGGTTAACGTTTGGGTCGCCATAAACTTCGGAAGTTGAGGCGATCAGCATCCTCGCTTTTTTTGCCCTGGCCAAGCCAAGCAGATTGTGTGTACCCAATGACCCCACTTTTAAGGTTTGGATAGGTATCTTTAAATAATCGATCGGGCTTGCCGGCGAGGCAAAGTGCAGGATGTAATGAAGATCGCCCGGCACATAAACAAATTTGGAAACATCATGATGATAAAACTCAAAGTTTTCCAGCTTAAATAAATGTTCGATGTTCCGCATATCGCCGGTTATCAGGTTGTCCATGCCGATGACATGAAAATCCTCCCTAATAAACCTGTCGCACAAATGCGAGCCTAAAAAGCCCGCCGCGCCTGTAATCAATATTGTTTTGCGTACCGCCATTAGTTTACTACTTTCCTACCGATGCTGTTATAATAGTAGCCGCATTCAATCATTTTGTCCAATTCGTACAGGTTGCGGCCGTCAAATATCACTTTTGATTTTAATAATGCGTCCAATTGCTCAAAATCAGGCGTGCGGAACAGTGACCATTCCGTAACGATCAGCAATGCATCCGCTCCAACCAACGCTTCATAAGGGTCATTGGCGTACTTTATTTTATCGCCGATGAGGTTTTGTACATTTTTCATTGCTTCCGGATCGAAGGCGGTTATTTCAGCGCCTGCGGCCACAAGGTCGTCAATGATATATAAAGAAGGCGCTTCGCGGATGTCGTCGGTCTCCGGTTTAAACGCCAATCCCCACATCGCAAATTTCTTACCTTTTAAATCGCCTTTATAATATTTTTTAACTTTTTCAACCAGCACTTTTTTCTGAATTTCGTTGACATCCATCACTGAATTCAAAATCCGGAAGTCATAATTATTTTCTTCAGCAGATTTTGCAAGGGCCTGAACGTCCTTCGGAAAGCAACTGCCACCATACCCGATTCCAGAAAATAGAAATCTTTTCCCGATTCTGTTATCCGAACCAATCCCTTTTCTGACCATATCAACATCGGCGCCCACCAGCTCGCACAGGTTGGCTATCTCATTCATAAACGAAATTTTTGTTGCCAGGAAAGAGTTTGCCGCGTACTTGGTAAGCTCTGACGAGCGCTCGTCCATAAATATAATTGGGTTTCCCTGCCGCACATAAGGTGCATATAATTCGCCCATTAGCTTGCGCGCCCGTTCGTCCAGAGTGCCTACAACAACGCGGTCTGGTTTCATAAAATCCTCAACAGCAACACCTTCACGCAAAAACTCCGGGTTTGAAACCACCGCAAACTCAAGGGATGTGTTTTCCTTCATAATTGCCGTTACTTTGTCGGCCGTGCCCACCGGCACCGTGGATTTGGTTACAATAACTTTGTATTCGGTAATTAGTTTGGCAATATCCTTCGCAGCGCCCAATACATAGCTCAGATCTGCGGATCCGTCTCCACCAGGCGGCGTGGGCAACGCCAGGAAGATGATCTTGGCTTCGGCTATCGCCTCGGCTAAATTAGCGGTGAAATGCAGCCTCTTTTGAACAATATTCCGGTAAAAAAGCAACTCGAGGCCGGGTTCATATATGGGCAACTGCCCGTCCTGCATCATTTTTACCTTTTTTTCGTTAATGTCAACGCATATCACCTGGTTACCTGTTTCCGCCAGGCAAGTGCCGGTAACCAAACCTACGTACCCCGTGCCTACAACAGCAATTTTCATAGAATTAAATTAATTAATGGATTTTTTACTTGTTTTCGGGGTCAGCAAATACCTTGCCCTTTTATTTGTATTTGTGATTATTTTTGCGCCCTGCGAATTTAGCAATTCAATTTTAAAATGCTTTTATTTTACGACACGGTTATACGCTTATATTTTACCGCTATCTGGGTTGCCTCTTTTTTTAACAGCAAAGCCCGGCTTTGGATCAACGGTCGTAAAGCGCGCGCCTTTTTACGTTTTCCGGGCAGCATTTGGTTTCACTTTGCTTCACTTGGCGAATTTGAGCAGGGACGGCCCGTTTTGGAGGCTTTGCGGGAAAAATATCCCAATAATAAAATCGTGATCACCTTTTTTTCGCCATCGGGTTACGAAGTGCGTAAAAACACTCCCCTGGCCGATGCTGTTTACTATTTGCCATTGGATACCCGCAGAAATGCCCGCGAATTTATCGATGCCATTCAGCCCAAAATGGCCATTTTTACCAAATATGAATACTGGTACTATTTTTTGCATGAAGCCAACAAACGGGCAATACCGGTGTATATGGTGTCAAGCATTTTTAGGCCCGACCAGGTTTTTTTCAAATGGTACGGCTCCCTGCCCCGCAGGATATTAGGTTTTGTAAGCTGGTTTTTTGTGCAGGATGAACGATCTAAACAATTGTTGGAGCAGATTGGGTTAAATAACGCCACGGTGAGCGGCGATACACGGTTCGACCGGGTATGGGCCAATGCACAGCAGCCCAAATCCATTCCCGGCGTAGCTGAGTTTAAAAACAGCCACAAGGTTTTTATTGCCGGCAGCACTTGGCCCGAAGATGAAAAGCTTATCGCGGCCCTGGTTAGTGCCTATCCCGACCTAAAATTCATTATCGCCCCGCATGAGATAAGCGAAGAAAAGATAAACAGCGTCCTGGCGCTTTTGCCCACCGGGACTGGGATCAGGTATTCACACCTGACGGCGCATCCCGATGGTTATGCAGATTCGCCGCATGTGGATTGCCGGGTGCTCGTGATTGATAATATCGGCATGCTTTCATCTTTATATCAATACGGTGATATCGCTTATGTGGGCGGAGGTTTTGGTGCGGGCATTCACAATACGCTGGAAGCCGCGGCTTTTGGATTGCCTGTAATTTTTGGGCCGAATTATAAAAAATTTATTGAGGCGAATGAACTGATCGCCCTGAAAGCGGGCTTTAGCATAGCAGATGAAGCGCAACTAAAAGGGATTACCGACACATTATTAAATGACAAAGCGTTTTTTAACCTGGCTGGGAAAAAGGCTGCCGACTATGTGTCGGAACATATCGGCGCTACTGCTGCCATCGTCGGCCACATCTTAATAGATGAAGAGGGAGCTTGATTCCGCTTCCTCCCCATCTTTAAATTGTTAGTCCTTAAGATTAAAGGCCTGTTTTACCTGGCCGTAATCCTTTAAGTTAACATGATTTTTTATTGCCGCTGTTAATACCGCACCTGGTATGATCACATACCTGAACTGGTGTGCGTTCGAAATACTGCCATATAAATTCATATTATCAACAAAATCAATCCGCACGTTGCCTAAGGTTACAAGCGAGGACCAGGTATCGGTGTACACCGTGCTGCCTTCAGTGTAGGTAACCGCAATCGGCAAAGCGCTTACTTGTGCAGTAGGCCATATTGTTGTGGCATAGCCGTCCAGCTTACCGTATACGATAACGGTGCCCTTATCCAAAACATCCTGGGTAATTTTGGAAGCGGCTATATCAGCATAAAAATGATAGGTGCTGAATACTGTATCCTTTGTGTAAGATGATGGTGTTACCCAAGCCGAGTAAATTACATTGGCGGTGCCGGTTGCACCAGTAGCGCCGGTTGGGCCAGCAGGGCCGGTAGCGCCGGCGGGGCCTGTTGGGCCTTGCGGTCCCGGATCGCCGTTTTTACCGCATGACGATAGTAACAGCGCCGCGGCCGTTAACAGTAAAAGCAAGTTTTTGATTCTTTTCATAAGACTAAATGTTTAAAATGTGTAATAATTCATTAAAAGGCATCGTTTTTTTACTGCCTTTTCACGTCCCAAAATTGGAAAGCCAGTCTTACATAGGTATTAGGGGCATTACGCAAACTCATGCGAAGATTTACTGATTTGTAACCGCGTTAAATCCGGGGCTGTTTTGCGTGGTTTTACGTGTGCCTGTTGCGTAGAAACTGAGAGCCGGGTTTTATCGATAAAACTATAAATAAGTGCCTTTTTGTGTGACAAATGGATTTGAATGATATATTTGACATCAAGTATTGCCACATCAAACCGGGATAAAATCAATTGATCATCGCCATCTCCATAACGCTATTTTTTATGGTGCTTCGCTTTACGGTGACGCTTTTCAATTTTATTTCGAACCCAAAACTGACGCGGGTTAGTAAACATTATCACGACCTGGTCTCCATACTCATTCCAGCAAGGAACGAGGAGGAAAATATTATCCTATTACTGGAGTCGATCAGGCGGCAGGATTATGAAAATTTTGAGGTAATAGTTTACGATGATGATTCGTCCGACCGGACGTATGCCGTTTGTGCATCATTTGCGAAGATGGACACGCGTGTCCGGGTGATAAAGGGCGGGGCATTACCGCCCGAATGGCTGGGCAAAAATCATGCTTGCCACCAATTGGCCAAAAAGGCAAAAGGCAGCTATTTTTTATTCCTGGATGCTGATGAGCGGGTAGGTCACGGCTTGATCAATAGCGCTGTTCACCGGATGAAGCTTTATAACCTCTCGCTGTTAAGTCTTTTTGCAAACCAGGATATGTTAACCCCGGGCGAAAAAGTCACCGTTCCGCTGCTGCATTATCTTTTACTGAATTTGCTGCCGATCAGGTTGGTGTTTCTCACTAAAAGCCCGTTGATAGCTACCGCCTGCGGCCAATTTATGCTTTTTGATGCCGATACGTATCGAGAGTTTAAGTGGCATAGCCTGGTAAAGGATAAAATAGTTGAAGATGCTGAGCTGATGCGGCAGGTTAAGTCGCAAGGGTGCCGGGGTGAGGTTTTACTGGCCAATGGCATGCTTCACTGCCGGATGTACAGTCATTACCAACAAGCAATCTCCGGTTTTAGTAAAAACGCGCTGGGCGCATTCAACGATAGCATTACCGGCTTGTTAATTTATATTTTATTGATGATAGGAGGCCCGATGATCGTGCTGATGACGCTAAACCCAAGCCTGGTGTTTTTTATGGCCAGCCTGATAGCGTTAAGCCGTGTAATGATCTCCCTGGCTTCGGGACAAAGTGTTTTTTACAACTTGCTACTCCATCCTGTGCAAATGTTCAATTTAACCCTGATCGCTTTTTTATCGATACAAAAAAGTCTCACCCGGACAAATACCTGGAAAGGAAGAGCTATTTGATTTTGGATTTTGTTAAAACAAACGAGCCAAATACCTAACTTTGCGATAAAATGGGTGAATACAATTTACAGGTCACGATAGACCAGGATTCCGGTTTTTGTTTTGGCGTAGTTTATGCCATTGATATGGCCGAAGAAATACTGGCACAGGACGGTTACTTGTATTGCCTGGGCGATATTGTGCACAACGATGAAGAAGTAGAGCGCCTGAAGGCAAAGGGTTTGCGGATTATTGATCATAGCGACCTGCAAAACCTGAGCAACGAAAAAGTACTCATACGCGCGCACGGCGAGGCGCCCGATACTTACCGCGTTGCTTTGGAAAATAATATCACGCTGATCGACGCCTCATGCCCTGTAGTACTAAAACTGCAAAACCGCATTAAAACCTCTTACGATAGCAGCGAAAAGATTTTGATCTTTGGCAAGCACGGCCACGCCGAAGTAGTGGGCCTTTCGGGCCAGACCAACGGTGATGCAATCGTTTTCCAGGATATTGCTGAACTCGACGACGTGGAGCTGCCGCGTAACATCACCCTATACAGCCAGACCACTAAAAGTACGGAGAAATTTTACAGTATAAAAGACCAGCTGCTGCAGCGCGGCTACGAGTTAAAGGCAAATGATACCATCTGCCGCCAGGTATCCAACCGCGACCAGGACCTGCCAAAATTTGTAACCAAGTTTGATAAGATCGTATTTGTATCCGGCAAGAAATCGTCCAATGGCAAGGTGTTGTTTGAAGTTTGCCGTAAACATAACCCCAATACCTACTTTATCTCTGGAACGTCTGAACTAACGAGAGAGTTGTTTGCCCCCGGTGACAAAGTCGGCATAGCGGGCGCCACATCGAGCCCAATGTGGCTAATGCAGCAGGTGAAGGCGGAACTGGAAACGTATTAAGAGAGTCCGAAAAGTCCGAAAAGTCCGAAAAGTCCGAAGAAGAAGTTTTGGCAGATTGCTTTTCAATCGGTGTAATCAGATAGTCAAATCGGTGATCTGATCTCTAATCTCTGGTCTCTAATCTCTATTTTTGCTTCGCGAAAATTTTATGGCTAAAAAAGGAGTTTTACTTGTTAACCTGGGTACGCCGGATAGTCCCGAAACAAAGGATGTGCGCCGTTACCTGGATGAATTTTTAATGGACCCCCGGGTGATCGACATTGGCCCGGTATCACGAGCCTTACTGGTAAAAGGCATAATCGTGCCATTTCGCAGCCCCAAAACTTCGAAACTTTATAAGCACATATGGAGCGACCAAACCGGCTCCCCGCTATTGCATTATAGCAAGCTGCAGCTGAAAATGCTACAGGAAAGGCTGGGCGATGGATATTTGGTTGAACTGGCCATGCGCTATCAAAGCCCCTCGATCGATTCAGCCTTAATACGCTTAAAGGAAGCTTTGGTGGAAAGCATACAAGTTATCGCACTTTTCCCGCAATATGCGTCGGCCAGTACCGGCTCCGTTCATGAAAAAGTGATGGAAATCGTAAGCAGATGGCCAACCATCCCCGCTATTTCGTTTGCCAATTCATTTCATGATAACGAGTTAATGATCGAAACCTTTGCCGATAATGCGAAAAAACACAAACCCGAAACTTTCGACCATATCTTGTTCAGCTTTCACGGCCTGCCGCAAAGGCAATTGATTAAATGCGACCACACAGGTAAATATTGTTTAAAGGTTGATGGCTGCTGCAATACGCTGAATGATACCAACAAATTCTGCTACTCGGCCCAGTCGCATGACACAGCAAGGCTAATTGCCGAAAAGCTAAATCTACCCAAGGAAAAATACAACATTTGCTTTCAATCTCGACTGGGAAAAGATCCCTGGGTACAACCCTATACCAGCGAGGTGGTCGCCAAACTGGCCAAAGAAGGCAAAAAGCGTCTTTTGGTTTTTTGCCCCGCTTTTGTTGCCGACTGCCTGGAAACGGTTTATGAAGTTACCCAGGAATACGGCGCCGAGTTTAAAGCCTTGGGCGGCGAACATATCCAGTTGGTGGAAAGTTTGAATGATTCGCCGACCTGGATAGATGCGCTGGAGAAAATGGTGAGACAGAATTAGCAAAAAATCTTCGATTTCAGCATCTAATATGAATATTTCAGATAAATGAAATTTATAAAAAAAGCATTTTTGTTTATTTCATTAATGGCAATGGGCTTAAACGGCTTTTCGCAAACCCACAAAGATTCCTCAAATATTTATGGCGACTGGAAATGCATAAAACATGATTATCGGGGCGTTGAAAAATTCACCTTAAAACAGGCTGAGGCCATACGAAAGGCGGTTTTGCATATCGACGCAAACGCCTGGTGTTTTAAGCATATCGCCTTTCCAGCAAAATGCCGGCTTTATAGGTGGAAACTTAAACCTTATCAACCTTATGATGTAGCCATGATCGACAGGGTT